>Ga0209555_10000007_pt1 | contig 214534 bp, 209 predicted proteins | sample SaaInl85LU_5_DNA_FD_184643 | JGI IMG/M metagenome (GOLD analysis project Ga0209555, IMG submission 184643) | Marine microbial communities from expanding oxygen minimum zones in the Saanich Inlet - ESP_85LU_5_DNA (SPAdes) (version 2) | ecosystem: Environmental > Aquatic > Marine > Intertidal...
CTCCTATTGCACGCGCTACCGCATCGCCGCGCGCACGGGCAATTCCCCTGAGAGCACCACCAGCCATATGGGATTTCGCATCGCTTTTGACGCGCCGCCCGGGCGCGGCTGACGCCAGCCGCAGCCACCCCGGCCCTATGGCTCCGCCGGCGGTTCAAGATCGGCCAGCCATTCATCGAATTGCGCCACCTCCGGCTGCACTCCCATTTCGGCATAAAGCCCCCGCGCCTGCACCCAAAACTGCCGCGCCTCCAGTAGGTCACCTCGAACGACGGCGACAGCGCCGAGACCTGCATAATTCAGAGCCATCCCCTCCTTGCTTCCCAACTCCTCATGCAAGTCAAGAGCTTGGTTTAAATAATCACCCGCGGCATCAATGTCACCCTGCTCTTTGGCGACAAGGCCAAGGTTGCCATAATTCGCTGCCATCCCCTCCTTGCGCCCTAATTTCTTATTCAAGGCAAGGGCTTGGTTGTAATAATCAACCGCCATCTCCAAGTCATCCTGCTCTAAAGCAACATTGCCTAGGTTGCCATAAATCACCGCTATCCCCACCTTTTTCCCCATGTCCTCTAGCCGCGCGAGGGCTTGCGTGTAAAGATCAGCCGCCGCCTCCAAGTCACCCAGCGTTCCGACTATGTTGCCAAGGTTGCCATAGGCAACCGCAATGGCTTCTTGGTCGTCCTGGGTCCGGCCAAGGTCCAAAACCTGGCAAAAGGCATCTTCAGCGGCCTTCAGATTCCCGAAACGAAGCTCCAACACGCCAATAAAATTGATGGCGTCTATATTTTCCGGGTCGAGGGCATGGGCGCGGCGATAGGCGGCGAGGGAGGCCTGCGGATCCCCGTAAAAGGTTAAGGCGCCCTCCCCCATATGGAGCTGAACCAAATCCTTGATCGGTCCCTGCTCATAATCTTGAATCAAAGCCCGTAGATCGGGAAGAAGGGCCGCCCCAAGGCTGCCCGGCCCCAAATCTGCCAAAAGCGCCCGCGCGCGGGATGCCAGCTTATTGTCACCGCCCGCCGCGATTTTCTGTGCGAGTTCAAGCGTGGCCTTCAGCTGGGCAATCAACGCCTCTTTGTCTGCAAGCTCGATGTCGCGCTGGTCCAGCTCTGCGCGGAAGTAATCCACCAGGCTGTTCAAATTTCTTATGGTTTTTTGATCCGCTGGGTCACCCGTGATAATCATATCACCGCCCACTTGGGTCACATCACCACCGATGGACACCTGTCCGCTGATATCAATTGAAGCCTTCGATTTTCTCTGTGTGCTGCTATCAACGCCAGCTTTAGATTTTTGCCATGTGAAGAGCGCCCATCCCGCGCCAATCACTGCAAAGACAACTGTCACGATGACCGCCACTGCGGGGCCATAGTCATTAAGCCAGAAAAACCAATTTTGCGGGTGTTTGTCCATTCAAAGCGTTTCGGTATCAATTAAAAAGGTCATGAATTCAGGGGAGTATTGCCCCATCCGTGGCCCCTGTAAAGCCTATATATTACAAACCCCTAAAACAAAAACCGCCTCGCTTCCTGCGTTGCGCGAGCGGCAATCCGCCCCCGGCGCGCTTATCGCCCGTAGGGATTGGGCGGCGCGGGGGTGAAGCCGGCCAGCGTTTTGGGCGCATAGATCTCAATCACCAGCGGATGGCAGTGCGCGGTATCGCTGGAATGTTCTGCGCCGCAATCACCGCCCGGGCAGGCAGAGAGGCCGAGGGTGATGTCAATCTGCGCCTCCAGCTCAAGAAAATCGCCCGGGCGCACGGGGCTGGCCTTCATGAAATATTGATGCGTGTCGCGGGTAAACCCCGTGAGCATGAAGACATTGAGCACATCATGCACATGCCGCTCCCCCTCTTCCGGCGGCAGATCAAAGTGATCGGCCACAGCGCGCGTCAGATTGGAATGGCAGCAATAGTGGTAATCCGTGCCACTGAGCAGCCGGCCCGTATAGGGATCACAGCGGGTGCCGATCACATCATGCACCGAGCCGCCATCGGCGTCATAGCCATACCAGTCCAGCGTGTCACAGGTGATATGCGCCAAGGGCCGCATGAAGGGAAAGCTCGACCAGAGGCTGTCACCCGTGCTGACATGGGTGCCGTGCAGGGCGCGTGTTTTGCCACTGTAGAATCGCTCGGCGATGTTGTGGGTGTTCCAAATGTTCAGATCCCCCACCTGCGGCCCCTCCACCGATACAATCCGCGCAAAATGCCCGGCTGGCACGTCAATGCAGGCGGCCGTGCGGGGCGCTACAGACAGGCGCTGCACCAAATCTGCGCCCTCCCGCCGCGCGGCTGAAGCCGCCAGATCGACCTGCGGCAGGGTCTGGGTGGGATAGCACACAACCACCGGACGCGCCCGCCGCGCCTGCGCATCTGTGGGTTCTGGGTGGGTGGGATGTTGATGTTTCATGCGGCCTCTCAATGTCGTTGCGCCCATGTTAGAGGCGCGCGGTGAAATTGACAATTCCGCACTGTGACAGGTCGCATATGGGCTTGCTCTTACCGGCGCGATGGGCTCCATTTGCCCCATGGATATAATGCAAAACCCCCACCGCCACACGGGCTTGACCGTCGACATATTGCGCGACATTCCCGCCCCTTCGACCGATGCGGCCTCAGTGCAGGCCCTTCTGGCCCGTTGTCCCAACGCCGCTGAGACTGATATGCTGCAAGCGCCCAGCATGGCCCAAGAGCTCAAGATCGCGCAGCTCAGCGTGAAAGATGAGCGCGGCCGCATGGGCCTCGGCAGTTTCAAAGCGCTTGGCGCGGCCTATGTCATCGCCCATAGTGCCATCGTCAAAGGCGAAGCACAGAGCGCCAAGACCTATGTCACCGCCAGTGCCGGAAATCACGGGCTCAGCGTGGCGGCCGGCGCAAAGGCCTTTGGCGCCGCCTCGGTGATCTTCCTGAGCCAGAGCGTGCCCGAAGCCTTTGCCGAACGCTTGATCGCTCAGGGCGCAACCGTCGAGCGCGCCGGCGAAACCTATGAGCAGAGCATGAGCGCGGCGCAAGCGGCCGCCGAGGATAATGGCTGGACCCTGCTGTCGGACAGCTCTTGGCCAGGCTATAGTGATTTGAGCCATCGTTTGATGGAGGGCTATACAGTCTTCATGGCCGAAGCCGAACGGCAAATTTCTGCGCCGAGCCATATCTTCTTGCAAGCTGGCGTTGGCGGATTGGCCGGAGCAGCGGCAGCGATGGCCCGCAAAATCTGGGGCGATGCGCCGGTGATCGTGGTGGTTGAACCAAGCCACGCCCCGGCGTTGCATGGCTGCATTCAGGCCGGTAATTTCGTCGCCGCCAAAGGCCCCGGAAGCGCCATGGGCCGGCTGGACTGCCTGGAGGCCTCTTTGATCGCTCTGAAGGGGCTGGCCAAGGATGCCGATGTTTTTGCGCTCATCAGCGAAGAGGAAGGCCAAGCCGGCGCCGATTATGCCGCGGCCCATCAGATGGAGAGCACAGCCTCCGGGGCGGCGGGTTTGGCGGCTCTCTTGGCCTCACCGGCCCATCGGGCGGCGCTCAAGCTTGACGCAAACTCCCATGTGCTTGTCATACTTTCAGAAGGTCCAGAATAATGCCCCAAGGCTTCGAAATCACAGAATTCAAAACGCGCCTGACCCGGGCACAAAGCCGCATGGATGCGGCCGATCTCGACGCGATTTTACTGACCACAGAGCCAGATATTCGCTATTTCACGGGCTATCTCACAAGATTTTGGGAAAGCCCGTGCCGGCCGTGGTTCTTGGTCGTGCCCCGCTCTGGCGATCCCATTGCGGTCATCCCCTCGATTGGCGCCGCGCTTATGGCCCGCACATGGATCACAGATATTCGCACATGGCGTGCGCCAGATCTCGAAGATGATGGCATCAGCCTTTTGGCCGAGACCCTACGGGATATAGGCCCGCGTATTGGCACGCCCAGTGGTTTGCAGTCCCATCTGCGCATGCCGCTGGGCGATTTTGCCCGGCTCAATGCCGCTCTGCCCCAACCTATTGGCGCGGATGCTGACATTCTGCACAGCCTACGTCTGGTGAAATCGGAGGCTGAGATCGAGAAGATCAGAACCGCCTGCCGCATTGCCACCCGCGCCTTTGAACGCGTGCCGGAGATTGCCCGTATTGGCCAGCCTTTGGCGCCGGTGTTTCGTGATTTTCAGCGCCTCTGTCTGGATGAAGGCGCCGATTGGGTGCCCTATCTCGCCGGTGCTGCGGCGCCCGGCGGCTATGGCGATGTCATCTCTCCGGCGGACGAGCGTCCGCTCGAGGCCGGAGATGTCTTGATGCTGGACACGGGCCTGGTGCATGATGGCTATTTTTGCGATTTTGACCGCAACTTTTCCGTTGGCACCCCATCGCCGGATGTAGCCGCAGGTCATAGCCGTTTGATTGAGGCCACCTATGCCGCTTTTGAGGCCGCCCGGCCGGGCGCGACCGCGGCAGACCTGTTTCACGTTATGGATAAGATTGTCACGGGCGGCGCCGGAGGATCGGAGGCGGGCCGCTATGGCCACGGGCTGGGCATGAACCTCACGGAATGGCCCAGCTTGATCCCAACAGATCACACGCCGCTGGTGCCGGGCATGGTCCTCACCTTGGAGCCCGGCATTGAACTGGCGCCAGGTCGTGCCTTGGTTCATGAGGAGAATATTGTCATTCGGGAGACCGGCGCCGAGTGGCTGAGCCAACCCTATGGCGCCGAAATGCTTAGGATTTAACATGAGCTTACTGCCATATGATATTGTTTCAATTGAACCAACTCGAATCGGGCTTGTGGTTTTGCAATCGGATGAAACCATCGAGCGCGATATGATGCAGATGCGCGGCACCGCGGATCTCTTCTTTAGCCGCGTGCCCAGTGGACAGCAGGTCACCGCCGCAACGCTGCAATCTATGGCAGGGCATATTGAAGCCTCCGCCGCGCTCTTTCCCCAGACCCTTCACTTCAACGCCGTCGGCTATGGCTGCACCTCTGGCACCGCTCAAATTGGCGTGCAGGAGATCGAACGGCTGGTGAAATCTGGAACGAAAACCCAAGCGGTCAGCCAGCCCGTATCCGCATTGGTGGCGGCTTGCCAGCATCTCAAGCTCAAGCGTATTGCGTTTTTGTCCCCCTACCTGGAGGAGGTCAGCGCCAATCTGCGGAAGGTATTGCAGCAGAACGGCGTTGAAACCCCAGTGTTCGGCACCTTCGGCGAGGCCGAAGAGTCAAAAGTTGTTCGCATCTCTGGCGCATCGGTTCAAAGCGCGGCCCGTCATCTGCTCGCAGAGGGCGGGCTTGACGGCATTTTTCTCAGCTGCACCAACCTGCGCACCATGGATTTGATTGCGCCGATGGAAAGGGAATTGGGCGTGCCTGTGCTGTCCAGCAACCTTGTGCTCGCGTGGCATCTCGCGCAGCTGTCTGGCGATCCGCAGGCGTTGCAAGGGCCCGGCCGGCTCTTTGCCGCCCAGGCCGTCGACTGACAGGGCCTCGGCAAACCTTAAACCCGCTGCAAAAAGTCCAAAACAGGCGCGGTAAAAGCCTCTGGCGCTTCGAGCAGCCCCAGATGTTTGAAGCGGGGTATAATTTGGCACTCTGCCCCCGCGATTTCAGCGGCGATGTCCCGGCTCATCTGCGGCGTTGAGCCCACATCTTCCGCAGATGTTATCACCAAACTTGCTACCTTTAAAGCCGGGACGGGACGAATTAACTCCCTCACCCCATGGGCCAAAACCCAAGCGGACTGCCCATAGCTCGCACGATCCGCCTGTAGGCGCCAAGCCGCAACCTGCCGCGGGATAGGTGAATTCGAGGCCAGAAATTCCGGCGTGAACCAGCGCTCCAACGCAGCCTGAAGCGTCGCCTCAGCGCCCCGATCCAGCGCCTTGCGGGCCCGAGTCTCGACCTCCTGCTGCATCTGCGCACCGCGGTCATGCGGAGAATTCAAAATAACCAATGACCGCACCAAATGTGGATGGTCCATGGCGACCCGTCGATTGATCATCCCGCCAATGGAAAACCCGACCAAATGTGCAGGGCCCAATGCGGTTTCCTCCAGCAATCGGGCGATTTGACCGGCAAAGACCGATAGGGTGAGCGGGCGCTCTGCCGGAGCGCTCTGCCCGTGGCCATAAAGGTCATAATTCAACACGCGATAGCGGGCGCAGAGCGCTGGCAAATGCGCCTGCCACAGCGATGAGGTCAACCCCAACCCATGGATCAGCACCAACGGCGGCCCATCTTCGGGCCCATCAAGCCTATAGGCTGTGCCATCGGCTGCTCTAAACACCGGCGGGATTGTCCACATCGCGGCCCATATCGCGCAGATCATCATAGCGATTGCCAATCCGGTGCAAAGGATGGCCGCCAATGGAGGCGCCAAGCGCAATCAAGATCTCATCCTCAGCGGGCGCATCCGGCACGGTGGTGTGTATGGTTTGGTAATGGCTGCGCATGCCGCCATCATCCTTATGCATCAACGGGATCATCAAGGATGTGCCCGCGCTGCCGCGGGTATTGGTGAAAGCAAGATAGGATTTGGCATGGACCGCCTCGCGGAATTGATTGCCAAAATGCAGCGTATGCGTCATGGCTTGCGCGTGCTCTAACTCGCCCCCCATGCCAACAATACTGGCCTTGCCGCAGCCCTCGATCTTATCTCCACAAATCTCAAGCAACAGATTGGTCAAGAGCTTGCCCAGGACCGGCCCGTGCTCTTGAATTTCTGGCCGGAGGTTCTCAACCCATCCACGACCAAACCAAGGATTTTTAACAATCGCCATGGCGCTCACCAATTTGGTTGGCACAGGCACAGCCTTGCCCCCCTCTTGATAGGTGGTTTGAACCAGCGTCAGCGTGCGGCGAATTTCAATACTCATGGCGACATCCCTTAGGTGAATTCTGGCATAACATGACCAATGAAGCTCTGAAGAGAGCGTTTCTGCTCGGCCATCCCCAATCCCATTGAGGCATAATAAATGAAAGCATCGACGCCCAAAGCCTCATAGCGGCGCAGTTTTGCAATCACCTGTTCGGGCGCGCCAAACATCAGGTTTTCCTCAAGCATTTCGGGATCCACACGGACATTACCCTCCAACTCCTCCGCCGAGACCGCATCTGGAAAGCCATTGTGCACCGCTCCGGTCTTGGTCATCAGATTGCCAAATCTGCCCAAAACATTGCGTATGGCGTCCATGGCTGCGGCGCGATCGTCTTCAGTTTCGTAAACCGCCGTGTGACGCATCATAGCGAATGTGCCTTGCCAGCCATTGCCCGCCGTCTCAATGGCCTCATCAAGCTGCGCCTTATATTTTTCCGCCTCTGCAAAGGGCATGGAAAGCGGCCAAGACATGATGTTGCAGTGATTGGCCACCGCATAATCAAAGGTGATGGGCGAGCGGGCCGCCACCCACAGGGGCACCTCACCTTGCAGCGGCTTGGGACAGGATGTGGCAGCGGGGAACTGCCAATATGTCCCGTCATGCGTAACATCCCCCTGCCAAAGCTTGCGCACCAAGGGCAGCATCTCTTGCATATAGCGCCAGCTGTCACTTTGGGCCAAACCGGGTTTCATTCGGTCGAACTCGCGTTGATAGGCCCCAGAGCCCAGCCCCAATTCCAACCGCCCATCCGACAGCAGATCAACCATGGCCGCTTCACCCGCCAAATTGATCGGATGCCAATAGGCGGCATTGGCCACGCCGCAGCCCAAACGGATATTTTCGGTGTGATCGGCCCACCAGGTCATGATTTGAAACGGATTGGGCGCAATGGTCATTTCAAGCGCGTGATGCTCCGCCGCCCAAGCAATGTCAAATCCAGCTCGGTCAGCCATCTGAACCATTTCAAGGACATGATCGCGCACCGCGCGCATATCTGTCTGCGCATCCATACGTTCTAAATTTATCGCAATGTGAAACTTCATCGGATCACCTTGGTTGAAAGGGGTTGGCGATAGGATCATCCGACAGGTTGACCCAGATGGTTTTTGCACGGGTGTAATCATACATGGCTTGCAGCCCCGCCTCTCGCCCATGACCGGAGGTTTTCACCCCGCCGAATTCAGCAATCGGCGAAATCATTCTGTAGGTATTGATCCAAACCATTCCCGATTTCAATGCTTTGGCCAAACGCAGTTGCCGGGCGCCATCGCGGGTAAACAGCCCCGCGGCCAGCCCATGTTTGGTGTCATTGGCCAGTGCCAAAACCTCCGATTCCGTGCGAAACCGCTGGACGGCCAGCACCGGGCCAAAAAGCTCCGTGTCGACAATGGTCATATCTTGGCGAGGGCATTCAATGATGGTGGGTTCAAAGAACAAACCCGGCCGCGCAAGACGGCGCCCGCCACATAGAAGCTTGCCCCCCTCCTCAATGGCAAGGGCCACTTGCCGCTCGATATGTTCAATTTGACCAAGCGTGCATAGGGGGCCCATTTCCGTCGCATCGGCCTGCGGATCACCAATGGCAATGCCGCGGGCGATGGTGAGCATCCGCGCCAAAAAGTCATCAGCTATGGACTCGTGCAGATAAAGCCGCGAACCCGCGACACAGGATTGACCGCTGGCCGCGAATATCCCGGCAATCGCACCATTGACAGCGCTCTCGATATTGGCGTCATCAAAGACAATAATTGGAGATTTGCCGCCGAGTTCCAGACTCACTTCCGCAAAATTTTCCGCGGAATTCTTGACCACTTGCGCCGCAGCCGCCGGCCCGCCGGTGAAGGCAACACGGGCCACTTTCGGGTGACGGGTTAATTCACGACCGCAAACCGCGCCATGACCTGTAAGGATATTGACCACACCCGGCGGAATGCCGGCCTCTGCGATTAATTTCCCAAAAGCCAAAAGCGGCGCACTGGCATGTTCGGAAGCCTTGAGCACCATCGTATTGCCCGCCGCCAGAGCTGGACCCAGCTTGGTGGCGGTCAGGAACATTTGGCTGTTCCAAGGGATCACAGCGGCGATGACCCCCAAGGGCTCCCGATTGGTAAACACAAACATATCGGGCTTATCAATTGGCAATGTATCACCGCTGATTTTATCGGCCGCACCCGCAAAGAAATGCAAATACTCAGCGATATAAGTGGCCTGCCAAGCGGTTTCCTTGAACATTTTGCCGGTATCACGGGTCTCAATGCGCCCGATCTGCTCAGAATGCGCCGCCAAGAGATCTGCAAGCCTGGCCAAATGCTTGCCGCGCTGGGTTGGGGTCATCGCCCCCCACGGGCCGTCCAAGGCAGCCGCAGCCGCTTCGACCGCCCGGTTCACATCGGCATGGGTCGCCTCGGGAATGCGGGCCCAAGCCCGGCCTGTTGAGGGATCCATGCAGTCAAATGCAGCCCCATCAGAGGCCGGGCACCACTGGCCATCAATCAGCATCTGCAATTGCTCAAGTTCAGACATGCGCCCCTCCACCCCTATTACCCTGCAAGCCTAGCAGAGTTTCATAGCAAAAAAGGAAAATTGCGTCGTTTGCCCTCATGAAAACCGACGCCCGGCGATAAATTTTGCCCTAGGACGGGGTCACACCGCGCAGGCGCTCCGATCTGCGGCGCAGCAATTCCACCGTGGTCAAAAGCAGGATCGAGATGATGACCAAGATCGTCGCAACCGCCAAGATGGTCGGCGAAATTTGCTCACGAATGCCGCTGAACATCTGCCGCGGAATCGTACGTTGGCGCACATCCGCCAGCTGCAACACCGCCACGACCTCGTCAAAGCTCGTGATAAAGGCAAAAAGCGCCCCGGAAATAACCCCAGGCAGGATCAACGGCATTTGCACCTTAAAGAAGGTACGGATCGGCCCCGCGCCCATATTCGCGCTGGCCCGAGTCAAAGATTGATCAAAGCCCGATAGGGTGGCTGTGACCGTGATGATCACAAATGGTGTGCCCAAAACAGCATGAGCCAGAATGATGCCAAGATAGGTCTTCGCCAAGCCGACACTCGAGAAAAAGAAAAACAGGCCCGAGGCGGTGATCACCAAAGGCACAATCATCGGCGAAATCAGCAAGGCCATGATTGGCCGGCGAAACGGCATATCACTGGAGGACAAACCAACGGCCGCCAGCGTGCCCAGAGCCGTGGAGATCATCGTTGCCCAGAACCCAATGAAAAAGGAGTTGCGAATGGAGCGAATCCACTGCGCATTCGACCACATATCATTCCACCAGCCGACAACCGCCGCCGGATCCACCATACCATTTTGCAAAATATCAATATACCAGCGCAAAGAATAGGCCAGCGGATCAAAGCGCAACATCCCGGGGGTGAAGCTGAAATAGGGCTCTTGGTTAAAGCTCAAAGGGATCAAGACGAAAATCGGCATAATTAAGAACACAAAGATCATACCGCATATGACGCGAAAACTGTAGAACCAGAGCACTTGTCGCGCCGTGGCATAGGGTGGCAAATTCAAGCGATAGCGGCCCGAAGCCAGCCAACAGGTCATGCCACCGGCGATATAGCCCACAATGGCCATCAAAACGCCGTAAGCAAAGCCAACCAATCCAGCCCCGACACAGAAGAAGGCGATCACACCCAGCCAAGCGGCCAGGCGTCCACGATCCCCAAGCCGGGTTACGGCAAAAGAGAAAGCCGCAAAGAGCACCGCGCCAATGGCCAAAAAGGGCAGCATGAGCCCTGTGTCGCCCTGGGCTGTCATCACTCCCGCCAAGCCGCCAAAGCCTGCCAAAATTCCCACAGTGAACCCCAGCGGGGGTTTGGGTGGAATATAACGATATTCACCTGTCATTGGTCTTACCCCAGTTTCATATTGTCGATGCCCACCACGCGGTCATAGACCCAGAAGAGGAACATCACGAACACCAGCATCACCAGCCCGAGGGCGGCCGCAAGGTTCCAGTTCAGTGATTTTCGCATGTGGAAATCAATGATATTTGAGACCATCTGGCCATCTTGCCCGCCAACCAAAGCCGGGGTGATGTAATAGCCAATGGCCAAAATGAAGACCAGCAAGGCCCCTGCCCCAATACCTGGTACAGATTGCGGGAAATAGACGCGCCAAAAGGCCGTCCAATCCGTCGCGCCCATCGACTTGGCCGCCCGCACATAGCTCGGCGGAATGGTTTTCATAACGGAAAACAACGGCAAGATCATGAAGGGCAGCAAAATATGGGTCATGGCAATCAATGTGCCGGTTTTGTTGTAGATCAAACTGAAGCGATCCTCATCGGTCGCCAAACCAAAGACCACAAAGAGGTCATTCATCACCCCTTGAGCTTGAAGCATGGCAATCCACGCGGTGGTGCGCACCAAAAGCGAGGTCCAAAAGGGCAAAAGCACCAAGATCAAGAGCAAGTTCGAGGTGCGCAGCGGCAGGGAGGCCATTAAAAAGGCAATGGGATAGCCGAGGATCAAACAAAATACAGTGACCAAAAAGGAAATTTCCATCGTCCGCGCAAAGAGCTGCACATGAATGCGGCGTTCTTCACTTTGCTGTACGATCGAACCGTCGGCCAGCATTTTGCGGTCCAGAGCCGCCGCGATATAGGCGGGCGTAAAGATCCGGCTGGCGGTTTTCATCGCACGCCAAGTTTCAATATCGGCCCAGTCTTTGTCCCTCTTGATCAACGCCTCCATATAGGGGGGAGTCATTTTGTCAGCGTTGCGCGCGGTCTTGGTAAAAAGGCTCCGAGTGCCGCTCAACTCACGGTTGACGCGCGTGGCCACTTTACCGATGGTTTTGTCTTCTTTCGACTGCGCCAAATCGCCCACTAAGGCGGCCGCCATCTTTTCGGTTGGCGCCGTGTTGCCATCCCAATCGGCCATGGCCGCAGAGGTCGCTGGCATCAGAGTCGCAAACCGCGCGTCATAGACCGACTGACGTAAGAAATCCAAAATCGGGTATACAAAAACCACAATGATAAACGCCAAAAGCGGAAGGGCGAGGCCAAAAGCCCGCGCTCGGCTTCGAAACATCGATTGCGCCAATTTCCGCTTTAGGGGGGTACCATCTACCGCAAGAAGCGGTGCAGAGGAGTCCGTCATAGGTTCAAGATCCTAAAATAAAAGACAATGGGGCGCCCGAAAGCGCCCCACCAAAGACAAATTAGTTGATCAACCAAGCGTTGAAACGCTCGTTGAGCTCATCTGCATTATCAGCCCAGAATTCGAAGTCATTCGGAATAGCTGTCGCGAAGTTCGCAGGTGCCGTTGGCATTTGCGGTCCCATATCCAGGTCTGGATTGCTATGGTATGTGCTCACCAACGGTGCCGATGATTTACGCGCCGGACCATAGGAGATATAGGATGCTTGAGCCGCCAATTGCGCAGTCTCAGTGGAGAACTTCAAGAAGTCCATCGCAAGCTCTGCATTTGGAGCACCCTTCACAATAGCCCACATGTCAAAGTCAAACACCTGTGCATCCCAAACAATCTCAAATGGCTTGTTCTCGGAGGCTACAGCGTTGAAAATACGGCCATTATAGGCTGTGGTCATCGCAACTTCGCCATCAGCAAGCAATTGCGGTGGCTGAGCGCCGGCTTCCCACCAAACAACATCATTTTTGATGGTGTCGAGTTTTGCAAAGGCACGATCTACGCCTTCGTCAGTGCCCAAAACTTCATAGACATCTTCCGGCGCCACGCCATCCGCAGCCAATGCCATTTCAAGCGTCGCTTTTGGAGATTTGCGCAGGCCACGTTTGCCTGGGAATTTTGTTGTGTCGAAGAAATCTGCGATTGTCTTCGGTCCGTTTGGCATGACGGATTTGTCATAGGCGAAGATGGTGGACCAAACGATGTTTGCCACAGCACAATCGGTGAAAGAGCCCTCGACAAAGTCTTCCTCAGCTGGCGTACCATCCGCGCCCGCTGGCAAGGTTGATGGGTCAATTTCCATGAACAGGCCTTCATCGCAGCCACGCACCGCGTCGGACTTCTCAACATCGATGATGTCCCAAGTCACGTTGCCCGCTTCAACCTGCGCTTTCACCTCTGCAATACCGCCGGAATAGTCTTCCGAAACAACAGTATTGCCAGTCGCAGCCGTCCAAGGCTTATGATAGGCTTCGATTTGTGATTTCGTGTAAGCGCCACCCCAAGATACCGCTGTGATGCTGCCTGTATGGCTCCCTGCAAACGCACTGGTGGCGCCAAGGGCCAGAGCAGTGCCGGTCAAAAGTAGAGTCGTCTTTTTCATAATCATAGTCTCCCAGTTAAAACTCAGTTTATTGCCCCGATCTGCGTCGGGGGTCGTTGTCCGGCTTAGAGGCTGTTAGGCGTCCAAAGCGCGGCAATCTTCGGGCATCCAGCCAATCTCAATTTGCGTGCCTGGTGTCAGGCGCACTTGATCTGGCGCGTTGCGCGTTTTGATAATGAACTCATCATTGCCCGCCACGCGCAACCGCGTGCGGAAGATATCGCCCATATAGATAAATTCAAGCACCTCAGCTTGCAGCGTATGCACACCTTTTTGCAAGCGATCCTTGTTATATTCGACCCGTTCAGGGCGAATGGATACGCGCGTGCGCTCGCCGGGCTTGCTGACATTCACCGGTTTACAGTCGATCAAATCGCCACTGTCGAGTTCGACCAAGGCCACGCCGTCTTTGATTTCTTTGACCACGCCTTCAAGGGTGTTATTCTCACCAATAAATTGCGCCACAAAGCTATTTTCAGGGCTTTCATAAAGCTCGTCTGGCGGAGCGATTTGCTGGATCACCCCATCGTTGAACACCGCAACGCGATCCGACATTGTCAGAGCTTCGGTTTGGTCGTGGGTCACATAGACCACAGTGATCCCCAATTTATGGGCCAGGTCGGTGATCTCGAACTGCATCTTTTCCCGCAGCTGTTTGTCGAGGGCGCCCAGAGGCTCGTCCATCAACACCAGTTCCGGCTCAAACACCAAAGCCCGCGCCAAAGCGATGCGCTGCTGCTGCCCACCTGACAGCTGGGCCGGGCGGCGCGTGATAAAATCGCCCATTTCCACCATATCCAGCGCGCGTTTCACCTTCGCCTCACGTTCAGATTTCCCGAACTTGCGCACCTCCAAAGGAAACGACAGATTCTCCCCCACGGTCATATGCGGGAATAGGGCATAGTTTTGAAACACCATGCCAATGCCGCGTTTATGAGGTGGGATATTGTTGATGGGCTTTCCATCAAGCAAGATTTCTCCATGTGTGGCGGTCTCAAATCCAGCCAACATCATCAGGCAAGTGGTTTTGCCGGAGCCCGATGGGCCCAACATGGTCAAGAATTCGCCCCGTGGAATGGCCAAATTCAGGTCTTTGACCACCAATACTTCGCCGTCGTAACTTTTTTGGACGCGTTGAAATTCAACAAATGCTTTCGTCTGTGCCTCAGCCAAACCGTAATCCCCGTGTTTTCCAATCTCTATGGATTGGTATTATGTGTCGGCCATTAACGATCAAACAGTTGGATGACGCAACCGGAAACTTGAAAATATCGGCAATTTGCCCCAATTTTTTCGCCCGAGCCTCGGCAACCTGCATCAAATTACAAAAACGCAGCTCTGTGATCACTTTTTTGGGCAAAAATTTGTCAGCATAACTGGACAAGCCAGATGCAAACAGAATCAAACATCGCCAAATCCACCCGCCGCGAGGGGCGCCCCTCAGATGACCAAAGAAAAGACCGATCGCGCCATTGAATTCTGCCCCAAAGACGGTATGTCTGGGCCAGGGAATATTTGTGACCGAGACTGGAAAAATCATGGTTGATCGCAGCTTGTTTATTGAGGCTATGCGCCATGTGGCGCAATCGGTCACTGTTGTCACGACCCTGGGTGAGGACGGACCCACAGGCGCAACGGTCAGTGCCTTTTCCTCGCTTTCCGCCGATCCTCCGTCCGTTTTAGTGTGCCTGAGATCCGACAGCCGGATTGGTTTGGCCGTGGGCCGCAACCGGGTCTTTTGCGTAAATGTTCTGCCTGAGGGAGCAAGCGCCCTGGCGGGCCGGTTTGCAGGGCGATTTGACGCCGAAGAGCCGGATCGATTTGGTGCCATCGACTGCCGGCACTCAGCCAGCGGGCCCGTGATAAGCGGTGCCACTGCCTTCGAATGCACGGTTGATAAAATCATTACTCATGGAAGCCATGATATCTGCATCGGCAATGTGACGGCCATCACCAATGCCGCCACCGCCCCCTTGGCCTATATGGACGGCGGCTTTCAAGTCATTCGCCCCGAGGGAGCCTCCTAGCCTCCACCGCGGGACGCGCAGGATCCACCACATTGACGGGGAGCGCTCAACAGCCTACCACTCGGTAAAGGCATGCATTTGGCCTTGATAAATATATATTGCCGCAGCAGTTTGGACAGTTTCTATGAAGCCAAAACATTTTCGATATCTGTGGAAATTCTACAAAGATAAGAAACAATGGTTGGATCAAGGCGGCAAAATAACCCGCTCGGCGCGCATTCTGTCAGATTACGCCGACAGTGCCGGAACCGTTAAGGGCCATTATTTCCATCAAGATTTATTGGTCGCAAGACTGATCCATGAACACAATCCAAAACGTCATATTGATATCGCCTCTCGCATTGATGGGTTCGTTGCGCATGTGGCCTCTTTTCGTGAGATCGAAGTGGTTGACGTCCGCCCCTTGCCAAAATCTGAACATAAAAACATTACATTTCGGCAGGCTGATTTGATGAACCCGCAGGATTTGGGTCAGACAGATTCTCTGTCTTGTCTTCACGCCATCGAGCATTTTGGCCTGGGACGTTATACGGATCCCATCGACATAAATGGTCATATTAAAGGCTTAACGAACCTTGTGGGGCTGGTGTCTGAGGGCGGCCGATTATATGTTAGCTTTCCCATTGGACAGGCCGACGAGGTACATTTTAACGCCCATCGGGTGTTTCACGTCACCTCGATCTTTGAGCACCCATCTATTCAGCAGCACATGTCGTTACGCCGGTTTGATTATGTGGATGACAGAGGTGATTTGCACCTCGATACATCCATAACCGAGGTTGATAAAAGCATAAGATATGGCTGCGGAATTTATACTTTCGAAAGATCAAACTGATGCATATTTGGCCCAACGTGAGACGGTTTTTGCGATGCCAACATCGGGAAACGTGCAAAGTGCCAACCGGCCCGGCGCCTCAAATGTAACAAGGGGCCGTGAGGCCCCTTGAGTATTCCCAACATAAGCACGTGCTTACAAGGCGGCCATAACCTCATCGCTGACCTCAAAATTGGCCGTGACGCGCTGCACGTCATCATCGTCTTCCAAAGTATCAATCAGCTTCATCAGCTTTTCCATACCTTCCAGATCGAGCTCGGTGGTCGTTTGCGGCTTCCAGATCAGCTTGGCGCTCTCAGATTCGCCCAACAGCGCCTCCAGCGCGTTGGAGACCTCATTGAGGTCTGTATCCGCACAGAAAATGGCATGACCATCTTCGGTGGTTTCCACATCTTCCGCTCCTGCCTCCAGCGCAGCCATCATCACCATGTCCTCATCTCCCACCTCCAAAGGATAGAGCACCTGCCCTTTGCGATCGAACATGAAAGATACCGAGCCTGTTTCGCCCAGATTTCCACCGCATTTGGTAAATGTGCTGCGCACGGTCGAGGCTGTGCGATTGCGGTTGTCGGTCATCGCTTCCACAATCACCGCGACCCCGCCAGGCCCATAGCCCTCATAGCGAATTTCATCATAGCTCTCAGCATCGCCGCCCTGGGATTTCTTAATCGCCCGATCAATCACTTCTTTCGGCACAGATTGCGATTTCGCCTCTTTCACCGCCAAACGCAGACGCGGGTTTTTATCGGGATCCGGGTCGCCCATTTTGGCCGCAACGGTGATCTCCTTGGCCAATTTAGAAAATAGTTTTGACCGCGCCGCATCCTGCCGCCCTTTGCGGTGCTGGATATTTGCCCATTTGGAATGGCCTGCCATGACAGTCCCCTACATTTGATGATTTCGACCGTTTCTAGGCGGGGCGGCGGGGCAATTCAAGCCATCTTTCGGGGCAATTCATGCCAATCTCGCGAAAGCGCGCAGCGCAGCAGGCTGTGGGTGTTGCGCCCCTAACGGGCCTGCCGCCAGAAAGATTTCTGCCACCTCTCAGCCTGCGCTGAGGCGTTTTGGGCCCCGTCTTCATGCAGGATAAAGCGGCCAAAGCCACGGGATGCACAGGGAGGCCAGCACGCCAATGGAAAGGTTGAGCGGAATGCCCACCTTCAAAAAATCCGCGAATTTATAGCCCCCCGGCCCATAGACCAGCATATTGGTTTGATAGCCAATCGGCGTGGCAAAACTCGCGCTCGCAGCCACCATGACGGCGACCACCAAGGGGCGTGGATCCATGCCAAGCTGGGCGGCTATGCCGATTGCCAAAGGTGTGATCACCACGGCCACCGCATTATTCGACACCATCTCCGTCAGCACCGAAGTTAAAAGATAGAGCGCCCAGACAATCAAAAACCCCGGCAAAATAGCCAAGTAAGGCGCCAATCCACTGGCAATAAGCGCGACTGCTCCCGAATGCTCCAGCGCTGCGCCAACGGCCAGCATGGCAAAGATCAACACCAAAAGCCGCCCGTCCACGAAACCGAATGCCTCCTCCGCATCAATACAGCGGGTGACCAAAACCACCGCCACAGCCACAATGGCCAGCAGAAAAATCGGGGCCACTTGAAAGGCCGCCAGCCCCACCAGCCCAAATAAAGCCAAAAGCGCAATAGGGCTATGGGATCTGCGAAAGGCTCTCTCCGAGGGCGCATTCACCTCCAAAACATCCATATCCGCGGCCAATCGCGCGATATCCTCCGCCGCCCCTTCCAGCAAAAGTGTGTCGCCAATTCTCACCACCACATCCTCCAGCGCGCCTTTGATGTTCTGGTCGCGCCGATGCAGTGCCAATGTATACACCCCGTAGCGTCGCCGCAGGCGCAGATCTCCCAAACTCCGGCCAATCATACGGCAACCCGGTGAGACCAAAACCTCCACAGTCGACGTCTGCACCGCGGAAATTTGATCCACCCGCCGCAGGCTTTTATTGCTTTGGAGTGACAAAAGCTCGGTCATTTCGGTGCGCAGCACCACCCGGTCGCCCAACTGCAACTCAACATCTTGCAAATTGCGCCGCAAGGAGCGGTCACCGCGCAGCACGTCCACCAGCCGCACTCCGGGACGTTTGAACAATTGTACGCCCGTAACCGCCCGGCCAATCAAATTTGACTCCGGCGGGATCACCGCTTCGGTAAAAAATTTCATTTTCGGCCGATCCGACAGGAGATTGGCCAAACTGGCGCGCGCCGGCAGCAATCTTGGAGCGATAAACCGCAGATAGATCATGCCCCAGAGCACCAAAATGGCGCCCAAAGGCGTGACTTCAAAGATCGAGAACCCCGCCAGCCCATTGGCCCGCGCGACCCCATCCACCAAAAGGTTGGTCGAGGTGCCAATCAGGGTCAAAGTGCCGCCCAAAATCGCCGCATAGGACAGGGGGATCAAAAGCTTGCTGGCCGATGTGTCCAAGGTTTTGGCCAATTGCACAAACACCGGGATCATCACCACGACCACGGGCGTATTGCTCACCACCGCAGAGGCCAGAACCACAAAGCCAAACAAAAACCCCAACCCCAAGGCCGGGCTCTTTTGGGTCAAGCGATGGGCCAATTTGGTAAAGCCAAGCAGACTGCCGGTGCGCACCAAAGCGCCCATCACCAAAAACATGGCCGCAATGGTCCAAGGGGCCGGATTGGACAAAACCGCAAGCGCCACGTCATAGGGCAGCACCCCGCTGATCAATAAAACAGCCACGCCAAAAATCGCGACCACCTCCGTGGGGAAGCTTTCGCGTAGAAATAACAAAAACATCACGGCGACCACCCCGAGCGCTAAGAGCGCTTGGCTGTAATCATTTAAAGTGAGGTTTTCCATTTTGAGGGTCCTTTAAATTCGGGCTTACCAAATAAATGCCCAGAAACATCAGAGCCAAAGCCAGCCATATCGGTCCCGCGTAGCGTTCTTGCAAAATCAACATGGCCCATCCCAGCCCGGCGGCGGTCACAACATAGCTGACCTGCACCGAGAAAACCGGACCAAACTGGCGTACAATCATCACATATAATGTATAAACAATAGAATGGATCAAGGCCGATGTGACCACAGCCACATCCGCAATGCCCCAGACATGCAGCGGGTTGATCCATTGTCCGCTGTAGACGGCCAGCGGCCCGGTGAGCCCCACCCCGATGATCGAGGCGCCCAGTAGCAGCTGCAACGGACCGGCACCCCCCGTGCCAAAACGTGCCACAAAATTGCCCTCAAACGCATACATGAGGCTCGGCAACAGGCCCAGAGGAATAAATGCCAGCATCGCGGCATTTGGCAGTGCCTCGGGCACGCCGATAATCAATAAGACCGCAAACAGTCCCAAAGACAGGCCGGCCATGCGTTTGAAACTAAAACGATCCAAGCCCAGCATCAGAGCAATTGGAAAAGCGATCATGGGAATGAGGGACAAAAGCAAGGACATGATCCCCGCCGGCAGAACCGTATAGGCTTTATAAGAGGCGGCATTGGGAATAACCGTCCCGATCAGGGCAATGGCCAGATAAAATGGCACCACCCGCCGATTGATCGGCAGCGGTCGACGACGGATCAAATTGACCGCTCCCAACACCACGACGCCAATCGACATTTGCCAAAAAATCAGCCCCAACGGTTGATAGCCGCTGGAAACGGCGATTTTCGCCAAGGGCTGAGTTGCCCCCCAGCTGATACCAATAAACAAGAGCCACCCGTAGGGGATAAAGCGCCTCATTCAGATGACGCCCCAGCCGATTGGCTCAACACCCCTCCATGGCGGATCATCTGGATCGATGTGGCTTTGCCGGTGCTCTCCTCGGTTTCCACCAAAAGGCCGCAGAGCGTTGCCGGTCCCAGGGCCGGTTCAAACCGCGCCTTGGGCATGCCGGTGATAAATCGGCGGAGCGGTTCAGCCTTTTGCATGCCAATGACAGAGTTGTAATCACCGCACATGCCAGCATCGCTTTGAAATCCCGTGCCGCGTTCCAAAATCTGCGCATCGGCCGTGGGCACATGGGTGTGCGAGCCCACAACCAGGCTGGCCTTGCCATCGCAAAAATGCCCCATCGCCATTTTTTCAGAGGTGGCCTCACAATGCATATCCACAACGCTCGCCGCGACCTGCCCGCCCAAGGGATGGCGCGACAATATCGCCTCAACTGCAGAAAACGGATCATCGAAGGGCCGTTTCATGAAAACCTGCCCCAGAACTTGCGCCACCAAAACCTTTCGGCCACGGGTGGCGGTAAAAATCGCGGCCCCGCGCCCCGGAGCGGATTTGGAGAAATTGAGCGGGCGAATGATGCGTGGTTCCGTTTCAATGAATTGCAGCATATCCTTTTGATCAAAGGCATGATCGCCAAGCGTGATGCAATCGGCCCCGGCCTTCAGGATCTCCTGAGCATGGTTGCCGGAAAGCCCCATGCCGCCGGTGGCATTCTCTCCATTGACCACAACAAAATCCGCCTTCAAACGCGCCCGCAGACCGGGCAGCTCATTTGAAATTGCCTGCCGCCCGGAGCGGCCCATAACATCGCCAAGATACAGAATTTTCATGCCCCCCCTTAGGCCTCAACCGACGCTAAAGCAAGACGGGCGCTTGGCCTTAGATTTCGGCAAAGTCGTATTGCGCGGTGATGCGAAGGGGGAAGTTGACGGATCTGGCGATGAAACAAACATCATGGATTTGGTCATGCACCGCATCGGCCGCCTGCGCGTCCATTCCGGGCGCCAATGTGATCTGCGGCCTCAGCGTTGCCGCAACAAAGCGCCCCGCCCCAGAGGGCGCGCTTTCGCCATGACCGATGGGGTGATCTTCATAGCCCATCACAATGATCCCGGCGTTAATCGTCAAATGCAAGAACCACAGCATATGACAAGCGCTCAGCGCAGTGATCAGCAAGTCTTCGGGATTGTACAGCCGAGGATCCCCACCCAACAGCGGATCATTGGAGCATTCTAGGATCGGTTTTCCCGGGCTGCGCAGCTGCCAGCGCCGATCATAGCCGTCATAGCGTGCATTGCCATCGCCGCGATTGCCGGTCCAACGAATCTGGGATGTAAAATCATGCACGGCGGTCATATCTCCTAAACTTATGTTTTAAATCGTATTAAATGTGCAGATCAGCGCCCCGCAAGTATAAATTTTGCATCATCAAGACCTCTGCACAACGCCATTTCAACACGCAATGAGGGCAAAGTGTTTTGGCTTGGCAGCTAGCCTATGCAGAGGTCTTTCACAGCCACCACTCACAGCTTCGGCCGGGCCTCTGCCAAGGATTGCCCTGCCTCTGCGCAGCGGCGCAAAAGCGGTGAGACCTTCCAGGCGACAGGATCCTCTTGCGCCAAAATTTCAAGCTGCTCTACGATTGCCGCAACCCCAAGACTGTCCGCATAATGCATCAACCCGCCGCGCCAGCGCGGAAAGCCGTAGCCAAAAACCGTTACCAGATCGATATCGCTGGCGGATTGCGCAATGCCCGCGTCCAAAATATCCGCCGCCTCATTGATCATGGCCAGAACAAGCCTTCGGCAGATCTCTTGCCCGGAATAATCCGTCCGGGTTATTCCAGCGAAATGCGCCTCCTCTATGGCCAGATCAGCCACAATTGGATCCTCCACCTTGCCCCCACCCCCAGGGTAGCGATACCAGCCTGCACCTGTCTTGCGGCCCAATTTCCCCAGCTCAATCATGCGATCAGCAATGGGGATATAACGCCTATTGGGATCGCGTGCCCGCGCCTGACGTTGCCGATTGGCATGCGCGATGTCCAAGCCCGACAGATCCTGCGCTTCATAGGGCCCCATGGCATAACCAAAGTCTACCATGGCGTCATCCACCTCCCAAGGGGTTGAGCCGTCCATAAACACCGTATCGGCCGCCTCACGATAGCGCGCTAAAATGCGATTGCCGATAAACCCGTCACAGACCCCCGCAAGGACCGGGACCTTGCCCAGACGTTTTGCCAATGCATAACCCGTGGCAATCGCCCGATCACTGCTCTGCGCCCCTTGAACAATTTCCAGCAATTTCATGATATGAGCCGGTGCGAAGAAATGCAGACCAATGACACGCGTAGGATCCATAAGGGACGCGGTCATCTCATTCACATCTAGATAGGAGGTATTGGTGGCCAGCACCGCATCGGCCGGCATCGCGGCCTCCAATTTGGCCAAAATGTCGTGTTTCACCTCCATATTTTCAAAGGCCGCCTCAATCGCCAATTGCGCAGAGGCCGCTTCAGTATACTGCGTGCTCAGCGTCATCCGGCGGCGATGATCGGCGGCCCGCGCGGCATCAATGATACCCCGTTTCAAACTGGCCTCAGTGATTTTGCCGATATTATCTTCCGCCCGTTGCAGCCCAGCAGCATCGGCCTCCAAAACCGTGACCTTCAGACCCGCTGCCAAAAGCGCATAGGCAATCCCCGCGCCCATGGTGCCACCACCCACCACCACCGCGTGCTGCACCTCCAACGCCGAGCCTTGCAAATGCGCCGGCGCTTTCGCGGCCCGCTGGGCAAAGAAAAGATGCCTCAAGGCCCTGGCTTGTGGCCCGGTCTTGAGGTCCAAAAACACCTGGCGTTCATATGTCAACGCTTCGTGAAACGGCAAGGAAAGCCCTGCCTCGATCACCTCAAGCGCCCGCAAAGGTGCCTTTTGCCCTGGCATTTTTGCCCCTAGGTTTTCCCGCGCCATACGAAACAGATCCGGGTCATGCGCGGGGGCATGATATTCCCAGGTGGGCACAATGCAGCCCAATGCCTCGCTGTTGACCAGAAAGGCCGCCTCAATCGGATCATCCTCCACCGCATGGACCAATCCGGCCAAACAGGCCTCTTGCGCCCCAATGGGCTTGCCCAGGGTGATCATCTCAACGGCTTTTTGCAGCCCAACCAGACGCGGCAAGCGCGCGGTGCCCCCAGCTCCCGGAATAACCCCCAAGGTCACCTCGGGCAGGCCAATGCGCGCGCCGGGCGCCATAATGCGCATGCGGCAGGCCATGGCAATCTCAGCGCCGCCGCCCAATGCCACGCCCTCAATTGCGGCAATCCAGGGCACGAAGCTTTGATCAATCGCATTCAAAACCTCCGGCAGATGCGGCGCTTGCGGTGGGGCGTCAAATTCCTTCGCATCCGCCCCCGCCGCGAATACCCCCCCGGCGCCAGAGACAATAACCCGGTCCAACCTTTCCCGCTCCGCCCAGCGCACCGCTTCAAGCAGACCTTGGCGGAGGGCTTGGCCAATGGCGTTCACCGGTGGATTGCTCAAAGTCACATAGCCAATGTGATTTTCACTGCGCATGGTCACCTGCATCGGAAGCTCCTCAATATATAAACGGTGGCACGGATCTTACACCACCCGCGCTTTTAGAATGTGGCAGCTCTCAATGAGCTGAGACAATTCGATCTGGCTTTGGTCCACCGACTTTCCACTGGTGTCCAAAACATGATCAGACTGCGTATAAAGGGCCTCGCGCGATCTCAATATTTGGCGCAGCTGGATCATCGCTTGGGGATTATCCTGCATCGGCCGCATGTCGCCCTGCGCCCGCACCCGTTCCATATGCTCCGATGCAGAGGCTTTGAGCCACACCGTATGAAAGCGCGATAGCACATGATAGAAACTGCCTTCCTCCGACACTATTCCACCGGCCACGGCGACAACGGCGCGGCTATGTCCCTCGATAATGCCCGTCAAAGTATCGGCCTCAAGCTGGCGATAGCCCTCTTGCCCATAAAGCGCGATGATCTCGCCAAGCGCCATGCCTGCATTTTTTTCAATCTCGCGATTCAGCTCAATAAATGGCGCGTCAAATACCTCTGCGACCCATGCGCCCAGGGTTGATTTACCGGCCCCCCGCAGACCCACCAAACAGAGGCGCTGCGCTTTTTGCCGCCCCATGCGCTCGGGGTCCAGCACCTGCAAGACCCGCGCGCGCACAGCGGCATCGGCGCGCGCATAAAGCTGCGAGATATGCGGTAAGTCCGAATGAAACATCGCATCCGCCATCAAGAAATGCTCCAAGGGCTGCTCCAAAGCCGCAGCCAGTTTGATCAAGAGGCCAATGGAAATATTACCATCTCCAGCCTCAACTTTGGCCAAATACCGCGGTGAAACGCCCGAGCGCTCTGACAGGCTGCGACGGCTCAACCCTTGGGATTTTCGCATGTGCCTGAGGCGCGTGCCCAAACTGCGCAACAGCGCAGCGCTTTGCAGATCAAGTTCCGCCGCAGCGCTTGGCAGGTCAAGAACCGCGCTTGTTTGAACATTCACATGGTCCTTGCGCGAAACATTCATCGGGCCGGCTCCGCAATGGCGCTGAGGACAATCTCACGCAGATCCATCGGCGGGGGGCATTTTTTAAAGGCGTCTGCGGTGACAAAAACATTGACCGACCGGCTGGAAAAACACCGCTGCCCCTCCTGCTCACCGTCGACGCGGAAGGTGATGGAGGTCTCTCCCAAATGCTCAGGCCACACATAGCACAATAGGGGATGGCGGGGCGTGACCGGGCGGGCAAAATCCATTTCCAGCCGCACGAAAGGCGTTCCCAAATTTCGGTCAACTTCCAATTGGAACCAGCCATCACCGCCCAGCTGGGCTTCCCACCAGCCATTGATCGCATCCAATGCAAACCACGGCAGCCGGCCCGTATAAACGATGCGCGCAGGATCACAATCGCCCCATGTCACGTTGATTTTATGACAAAATGCTCCTAGGGGGCGCGGGTCCATCTCAGTAGGTTTCGACATGATAGCGTCCAGCTTCGCGCAGGGTGTCACGCAGATCGGGCCAGTTGGCTCCGAACCCTTGGGCAATCTCCGCGAAGGCCGCCTCCACGCCCGCTTCCATCTCCTTCAAGCCACAAATGTAAACATGGGTGTGACTATCTTGCAGCATCCCGGCTACCAGATCCCGCGCCTGAAGCATGCGATCTTGCACATACTTCCGCGGCCCGCCCTCAACACGGCTATAGCAGAGGTGCTTTTGCAATAGCGTCTCAGGCAATTTGTTGAGCGGGCCGAAATAGGGCAGGCTTTCGGGCGTCCGCGCGCCAAAGAACATGACCATACCCCCATCTTTCGGGCCCACGCGACGTTGCCGGGCCATTGTGAAAGCCCGCATCGGCGCCGAACCCGTGCCGGTGCAAATCATCAACAAGCGCGCCTCATGATCAACGGGCATCAAGAAGGTGGCACCAAATGGGCCTGTGACATTCACCCGGTCACCGGGCTTTAAATCACAGATATAATTTGAGCAGACACCCTGTGCCTCTCGTTTTACGGTCAAAGACACATTGTGATACCCTGGCCGCTCGCCATCCTGTGGGCTCGACACAGAATAGAGCCGGGGCAAATGCGCCTTGCCCTGTGCATCCTCACCGGGGGCAAGAATGCCCAAAGATTGGCCCTCAAGCACCGGAAAGGGCCGGCCTTGGAAGTCTAGGATGATATGGCGGACATCGTGCTCTGGATCTTGGGTCAGCGGGTAATTGCCCTGCACCACCGCCTCAACCGGATGGCTTAGATTGTAAAGATTTACCGTTGGTTTTGCTGCAGACATGGGGGCCACTGCCCGACCGCCTGCGCCTTTTTGCGCCTCTGCCAGAAGCGCGGCGATTGGGTCTTGCTCTTGCTCTGGCTCTGGCCCGGCCGCAGGATCCACGGGGGAAGCCAGCTCTTCTTGGTCCGGCAGCTCCTCCCACTGATATTGCGCCTCAAGAGTATAGGGTGTTTCAACCACCCGCCACTCGTCAATTGAGCCCGTCGGGCAAACGGGAATGCAATCCATGCAAAAATTACACAGCTCCGCATTCACAACCACATTGTTGTCGTCATGTTCAATCGCCCCAAGCGGACAGGTCATCTCGCAGGTATAACAGCGGATGCAGATCTCTGGATCGATCAGATGTTGTTTGAGCGGCGTGTTCATATCGGTTCCTTCCGTACCGGTCGCAACCAGGTCTTAGGCCATGTGCAATTTGACATATTCAAAATCACCAGGCTTGTTGTCGATGCCCACCTTGGGCGCTGCAATCCAGGGCGCAAATTTTCCAGGCTCAAAACAAGGCACCATGAGCGATTGAATATAGGCGCCGTCCTCCTTGGTCGGCAGCCATTTGCCGGCCTGAGCCTCCCACTCTGACTGGGAGATGATATCCCCCGCCGGATTGGCCTTAATCGCAGAAAATACGCCAATTTGACGGTGGAAGGCCTCATGCGGCAAAGCCAGTTCAAACTCAATCCCAGTTTTGGCGATGAGCTTATTCCACCGACCAATTCCGCCAGAGGCATCGCGGATATAATCATCGCGCAGGCGCATATTTATGGCGGTCAGCGCGGGAACCTCTTGGGCAACAATCTGGCCATCGACGATGCTACGCACGGTGTAGCTGTCATGTTTGAGCTGGTGGTCATCTTGAATCCGCTGCTCCATATAGCGGCCTTTGATGCCAGAATTGAAGGCATTGGCCGCATTGGTTGAGACCTCCTGACCAAATAGATCAAGCGACAATGAATAATGCAGATTGAGCTTTTTCTGGATGGTCGGCAGGTCAATGACACCCAAATCGCGCACCTTTGCGATGTCATAGGGATCCGTGAGCCCGGCCTTATTCATCGCCTCACATGTGGCCTGCACCACGCGGCCCACGCCGGTCTCGCCAACAAACATGTGATGGGCTTCCTCGGTGAGCATAAAGCGACAGGTGCGGCTGAGCGGATCAAATCCCGATTGCGCCAGGCTTTCGAGCTGCATCTTGCCATCCCGGTCGGTGAAATAGGTGAACATGAAAAACGACAGCCAATCTGGTGTCTCCTCATTAAAGGCCCCCAGCATACGCGGCGCTTCCTCCGAGCCCGACGAGCGGCGCAGCAAGTCGTCCGCCTCTTCGCGCCCGTCTTTGCCGAAATATTTTTGCAACAGATAAACCATTGCCCAAAGGTGACGCCCTTCTTCCACATTCACCTGAAACAGGTTGCGCATGTCATAAAGCGATGGCGCCGTGAGGCCGAGAAACCGCTGCTGTTCCACAGATCCCGGCTCCGTATCGCCTTGAATGACGATCAATCGCTTGAGCATATTGCGATACTCGCCAGGCACCTCTTGCCAGGCAGGTTGCCCCGCATGCTCACCCATCGGAATCACGCGGCCCTCCACTTGCGGCGCCAAGAGCACGCCCCAGCGGTATTCCGGCATTTTTACGTAATCAAATTTTGCCCAGCCCTTTGGATCCACGCTCACCGCTGTGCGCAGATACACCATACTGTCTTGAAAGTTCTGAGGGATCAGATCATTCCACCAATTGATATAGCCTGGATGCCATTTTTCCAGCGCTTTGAGAACCTTGCGGTCCTCCGAGAGGCCCACGTTGTTGGGAATCATCGTGTCATAGTTGACGTTAATTAGATCCAGCATTTCTATCTCCTATTGATCAAACCCAGCGTGGCACATGGCCCGTTGGTGAGCATCCATGGGCGTCTACACCCGTTCCATATCGAAACTTCCGCGCAGGCCCGTGCCATAACGCTGCAAAGCGCCCTCATCGCCCACGGCATTCGGACGGTTGAAAATCCAATTTTGCCAAGCGGTCAGGCGGCCAAAAATGCGCGTTTCCATCGTCTCTGGACCGGCAAACCGCAAATTGGCTTCCATCCCCGTCATCGCATCCGGGGAAAAACTGGCGCGTTCTTCCATGAAAATGCGCAGCTCATCATCCCAATCAATATCATCAAGGATCATCGTCACGAGGCCCAAAGCATCGGCCTGCTCGGCCGCGAGTGGCACGCCGATCATTGTCTGCGCCTGCTCTACACGTTCTGGCTCACCCAAAAACCGCGTTTGCAAACGAGTCAGATCATTGCCCATGGGGACGGCACCGAAATTCGCAGATGACAGGCAAATTTCAGCCTCGGGGCGCGCATCATCTTCGAACTCCCCCTCCATCATATAGGTCCGATCGACCGCAAAGAGTATGTCCGCCAATAGCCCCGCAAAACAAGAACCGTTCTCCACCAAGGCCGCCAATGACCGTGAGGTCACATCGATCCGCTTGAGCGTGCGTTTCCAATAATGACGCAGTTCAACCGCAAGCCAGTGGTCGCTCGTGGCCATCACCGCCTCATGGGCCAGAAACGCCGCGCCATCCCCTTGGGATTTAAACACCCAAAGCCCCAGCTCCATTTCGTTAAATCGCAAGTGCAAAATCGCATCCTCAAGCTCGCGGCAGAGCTTCAGCATATAGGCTTGATCGCCCTGCGCTTGCATTTGTGCCATATCGGCCGGCGCGGGGGTGGTTGGGCCTTTGAGCGTGATCTCCGCTCGGCGGTGCGTGCGGTCCAAAATTACATCAATATGCTCATAGGTCATACCAGCCTCGGTGATCTGCCGCTCCAGCGGGCCAAGCACAATGCCCGAAGAGGCAACGGCTTTGTCCGAAGCGGCTGCGAATTCCAAAGCGCGATCCTGAACCGTTTGGTCAAATTTAGAATTGGCGATGACCTCATCAACCAAGCGCCAATCTTTGGCGCGCTTGCCCTTCACTCCCTCTTCGATTGAGCAGAATATATCTGCCAAATCACGCCGCATTTTGCGCTTATCGGTGATGCGGGTTAGACCGCCCGTACCGGGTAGAACCGCCAGCAAGGGCACTTCGGGCAATCCCACCGCCGAGCTGCTGTCATCGGTCAGCATAATATAGTTGCACGCCAAGGCCAGCTCATAGCCCCCACCCGCACAGGCCCCTTTGATCGCCGCCATATATTTTTGGCCGCTGTCGGCCTCCGCCGCCTCATAGGCGTTGCGGGTTTCATTGGTGAATTTGCAGAAATTCACCTTATGGCTGTGGGTCGCGCCACCCAGCATGCGGATATTTGCCCCGGCGCAAAAGACTTTCTCTTTGCCCGATTGCATCACCACAACCTTAACCTCGGGATGTTCAAACCGCATCCGCTGGACGATATCGTTCAGCTCGATATCCACCCCGAGATCATAGGAATTCAGTTTCAGCTCATAGCCTTCAAACAATCCGGCCGCCTCATCCACATCCATAATCAAATTGGCCACATCCCCATGATAGGTGACGCGCCAGTGGCGGTATTTGGCCGGATCGGTCCGGAAATCTATAACTTGGGTCATGGAAGAAGCCCTTTTTTGCTGTGCCCTTAGGCTAGAGAAGAGATCGGCGCAGGTAAACGCCAACGTGCATAATAGAACATAAATTTAATTGATATTTTCCAGATATTTAAGATATTTTCCGTTCAATATTCGCAATTAATGCACTATAATTCACCATCAACCCGGGACTCCACAGCCTCGAGCCGCGCGACAATCTGAGAAATTTCTTGCCCCATAACCTGCGTTCCGGTCAGCTTGTCCAACAAAGCGCGCACCATCATGCAAAGACGGCGCGCAGCCTTGGGACGGTGCATCGTGAGCTTGAGCTGCGCATTGGCCAGCTGGATCAAAGCCTGTAGAAGACGGCGTTCCTCACTGCCCTCCTCCAGCGCCATCCAAACAGGCTCAAACAGCTCATGAGCCTCCCAAAAATATCCGCGCTGCAGATAGAACAATCCCGTGCAAAAGGCCTCACTTTGCGCCAATTGCGCGGGGCTCATGCCCAGCTGTGCTGTGGCGCATATGGGCGCAAACCGCCCCTCCGCATGGCGTGCGGTCTGTCCTGGAACATAGGCATGTTCCGGCAGCTCTCGCGCCGCGCCGGTCACGATGCGGCACCCGGCCTGGCCAGCGCTTGGTCCAAATCTGCGCAAAAGCGCGAGAGCTCCCGCAAAACCTGCTCCGCCCGCTCAGAGCAGGGATCATGGCCGCAACCCGGCAGAACAACCCGCTCAACCGGCGCAGAGCAGCGGCGTTCAATTTCATCGATTTGCGCCAAGGTGCCATATTGATCCTCTGCGCCTTGAATGGCCAAAACCGGCACGCCGATACCGTCAAGCGCCTCTGAAACATTCCAATCTGTAAACTCCGGATGCAGCCAGGCGTCATTCCAGCCTCGAAAGCAATTGTCGGGATCATGGTGATGCCGCGCCAATCGAGACCGCAGATCTCCACTGTCAAACGCCTGTTTCGCGCGCGCGATTTCCCGCAGACCAATCGCCTCGGTAAAAAAATGTGGTGCGATGGTGACAAGGCCGCGCAGCCGCGGATCTTCGACAGTGCCCGCATAGATCGCTGCAATCGTAGCCCCGTCACTATGGCCCATCAAAACACCGCGTTCAAATCCGATGGCCTGTAGGACCTCGGGCAATACTATGCGCGCCTCGCAGGTCATGTAATCCAAAGGCCGCGGCAGAGCGGCCGGCTCAGAGCCGCCATAGCCCGCCCGCGAATAGGCACAAACGCCCCAGCCGGTCGCGGCGCTAAGCCGCTCGGGAAAATCGCGCCAAAGATCGCGAGACCCCAGCCCCTCATGCAGCAAGACCACTGTCGGCGCCTCAGCGGGTGCAGGTCCGAGGCGGCCATATTCCAGCCGCTGACCCGCCGCCTCCAACAGTCCCGCATCTGCCCATCGGGTGCTCACGAGCGGCCGCGCAATTTAAAGCGCTGGATTTTTCCCGTGGCCGTTTTCGGCAAGTCATCGATAATCTCGATCCAACGCGGATATTTCCACTTGCCAATTTTGTCTTTGATAAAGGTGCGCATGCCCGCCACCGCCTCTGGCCCATGCCCGGGTTTGAGCACGACAAAGGCCTTGGGTTTTTCCAAGTCATCCTCATCACGATGGGCCACAACAGCGGCCTCCAATACGGCTGGAAACGCGACAAGAGCCTGCTCTATCTCAAATGGGCTGACCCAGATGCCAGAGACCTTGAACATATCATCAGTGCGCCCACAATAGATATAGCGGCCCGCCGCGGTGCGTTCATATTTGTCACCCGTGCGCGTCCACTCCCCTTCGAAGGTTTGACGGGTTTTGCTGCGCTGGTTCCAATAATCCGCTGCGGCAGATCCGCCGCGCACCAAAAGCTCCCCGATAACGCCTGTTTCAACCTCGGCGCCCGCCTCATCGACAAGCCGAACCTCATAGCCCGGAACCGCCGTGCCCGATGTTCCATAATGCACATCACCCGGCCGGTTGGAGAGAAAAATATGCAACATTTCTGTTGATCCAACCCCGTCGATAATATCAATGCCCATAAGATCAAGCCACTTGCGGCCAATGTCGGCCGGCAGCGCCTCTCCGGCGGAGGTGCAACAGCGCAAGGGCACCTGAGGCGGCGCCCCATCGGTCTCCCATTTGTGCAGCAGCGCGGCAAAGAGCGTCGGGACACCGTAGTAAACTGTGGGCTGATACGTCTCTAAAATATGGCTCACGCTGTCGGGCGTCGGGCGGCCATTAAACAACAAACTGCTGGCCCCAACCGACAGGGGAAACGACATCCCATTGCCCAGCCCATAGGCAAAAAATAATTTGGCAGCGGAAAACACCTTGTCATTTTCCTGAATATCCAAAACCTGCCGGGCGAATGTGTCACAGGTCTGGCGCAATGCGGAATGCACATGCCGCACGCCCTTGGGCGCGCCAGTGGAACCCGAAGAATAAAGCCAAAAGGCGATTTCATCGCCCGAGCAGTCCAGCGTCTCGGCGGGCGTGGTTCCTGCCATGAAGGCCTCCCAAGACAGGGTTCCCTCCGGGGCCTCGGGGCCAATCACAACAATCTGCCGCAGATGCGGTGAGGCTTGGGCGGCGGGCCCAACAATATCCCAGAGCTCTTGTGACACAAAGGCAATCGCAGCGCGGCTGTCGCGTAAAATGGCGCCATAGACCTCAGTGGACAATAATGTGTTGAGTGCAACCGGCACCACACCCGCCTTGAGCGCTCCCCAGAAAATCAGCGGAAATTCGATTTGATCGAGCACAAACATCGCCGCGCGCGCTTCGCGTAAAATGCCGCAGCGCGTCAAAGCATCGGCGACCTGCCCCGCACCCTTGGCCAGCGCCCCATAGGTCAGCTGGCGCCCGCCCTCCCAGGCTTCCTCAAATGCGGTTTTCGCGCCGCGCCCCTCTGCCAAGTGCCGATCCACAAACCAATGCGCCGCGTTGCCCGTCATGATCAGATCTCCTCCCAAAGAACCTTGCACCAGAGGGGCTGCAAATGCTGTCCAGCCCGATCTGGCGCCGGGCCTGGGTCAGCGCTTGCCAAGACCCTCCGTTTTTTAGGAGCATATGAAATTTGGCGCCGCCCGCAACCCAGCAGGTCACCCAGAGCAAAAACCTCGCGCCAAGCCTTGGATTAACGGGGAAAATGCACGATGCGGTCTTCAGTCACAATCATGTCAAGCGGTTGATCGGTGGGCTCTAAGGGCAGCGCGTCCGCCTGTTGCGCGTTGAACGCAAAGCCAATGGCCAAGACCGGACCACGGGCCCGCAGACCCTCGAGCGTGCGGTCATAATACCCGCCACCATAGCCCAAGCGCCCGCCCTGCGCATCCCAAGCCACAAGCGGCACGATCACAATTTCTGGCACCATCCAGGTGATTTCAGCCGGAATCAGCGCCTTAAACGCCCCCTCCACCATATGCATGCCAGGTCTATAGAGCGCAAAACGCAAAGGCACTCCCGCCGCTTCAATCACCGGCAGGCCGACCGGCCCATGGGCGGAGGCCTCGACCAAAGCCGCAGAGGGATCAATTTCCGTTCCAATGGGCATGAAGCCCGCCACCGGCGCGCCACGATACCCCGCCAAAACCTCAGACAGAACAGCAGCGCTTGCGCCGCTTTGCGCCGCATGGGCCGCTTTGCGCCGGGCAAAAGCCGCGCGCCGTGCCTCCGTCTTTTGAGCCTCTAAAGTCATAACAACATCCAAGCGGCAAGACCCAGAAAGGCGAAAAAGCCAACCACATCTGTCACAGTGGTCACAAAGGCACCCGAGGCCAAAGCGGGATCAATGCCAATTTTTTCAAGCGCCACCGGGATGACCGTACCTGCCAAGCCTGCCACGACCATATTGAGCACCATGGCCAACGCCAAGACCCACCCAATGATTGAAGAGCCAAACCAGAAATATCCAACAAGGCCCAGCACGATCGCAAAGATCATCCCATTGAGCAGCCCAACCAGGACTTCGCGGCGGATAACCCGCCAGACGTTGGAGGTGGTCAGATCCTTGGTCGCAATGGCCCGCACAGCCACGGTGAGCGACTGCGTGCCGGCATTGCCGCCCATAGATGCGACAATCGGCATGAGAACCGCCAGCGCCACGAATTGTGCAATCGTGGTTTCAAACATGGATATGACCAGGGAGGCGATAATCGCCGTCGCCAAGTTCACCGCCAACCAGGGCAAACGACCGCGTGTGGTGTCCAAGACACTGTCCGACAGGGAGCCTTCCCCGACCCCCGCCAGACGCATCATATCCTCTTCATATTCCTCATCAAGCACGATCATCGCGTCATCAATGGTGATCACCCCGACCAGCCGATCATCGGCGTCCACAACCGGGGCAGAGATGAGATGATATTGATTGAACGCATAGGCCACGTCTTTTTCCGGTTGATCGACCGGAATGGTGCGAAAACTGTCTTCGGCAATCTCAAGCATCGGCGTGGCGCGCTTGGCGCCCAAAAGCTTTCCGAGTGTGACATAGCCCGTAGGACGCAGACGCGGGTCAATGAGGATCATATGGTAAAACTGTTCGGGCAACTCTTCTTGGCGGCGCAGGTAGTCAATCGCTTGTCCGACGTTCCAATGCTCTGGCGCCATAACAACTTCGCGTTGCATCAACCGGCCGGCCGATGCCTCTGGAAACGAGAGGGATTGCTCGACAACCACCCGCTCCGCATCATCCAATGCGCCAAGGATGGCCTCTTGTTGCGGCTCGTCGAGATCTTCGAGCAGATCCACCACATCGTCGGAGTCCAGGTCGCGCACAGCAACGGCCAGCTCGGCCGCGTCCAGCCCATCGATGATTTCCTCGCGGATGCTGTCGTCGAGCTCCGACAAAACATCGCCATCGATGCCGTCTTTCCACAGGCGCAGGATTCCCGCACGAATGGAGTCGCTCACCTGCTCCAAAAGGTCAGCAATATCAGCTGGATGCAAAGGATCAAGCAGGGTGTGGAGCCGTTGGGCATCTTCAATTTCCACGGCCATACGCACATCAGATACCCTTTGGGCATCTAAAACATCGTTGGGCTCGGCGGAGGGGGCATAAAGATTTGTCATACCTGCCTTTACGAAGTCTCCTTTCATATGACAAGATATGGCCAGATAAAAGAATTTTTGGACTGCTTTTCATGACCGACACACTTCTCCTCGGACAAACCCTTTGTTTCAGCGGTGATCCCTTCCAGGCACCCTGGCAGGACGTCACCACGCACCGACAAGATGGTGCCGTATTGCTGCGGGGTGGGCACATCGCTGCGGTGGGCGCGCGTGCCGCGCTCCGCCAGGCCAATCCGGAGGCCAAAATTATCGATTACGGCGCGGATTTAATCGTTCCGGGCTTTGTCGATGCGCATGTGCATTATCCGCAAACCGCCATCATCGCCAGCTGGGGCAAGCGGCTCATCGACTGGCTAAACAGCTATACTTTTCCCGAGGAAATGCGTCTGGCAGATCCCGATTACGCCGCCAAGATCGCTGGGCGTTACCTCGACATCGCCCTCAGTCATGGCACGACAACCATGGCCAGCTATTGCACCTCCGCCCCTGTGTCTGTCACCGCCTATTTTGAGGCAGCTCAGGCGCGCGGAATGCGCGTGGTGGGCGGCAAGACCTGTATGGATCGCAATGCCCCGGAAGGTCTGATCGACACGGCGCAATCGGCCTATGATGACAGCAAAGATTTGATTGATACCTGGCACGGGCAGGGCCGCTTGAGCTATGCCATTACCCCCCGGTTTTCACCGACGTCGACCCCAGAGCAGCTCGCCGCCTTAGGAGGGCTGTGGCAGGAACGCCCAGACTGTTTGATGCAGACTCACCTCTCTGAGCAAACCGAAGAAATCGCCTGGGTGCGCAGCCTGTTTCCACAGGCCCGCGACTATCTCGAGACCTACGCGCAATTTGGCCTGCTGGGCGCGCGCGGCCTTTATGGCCATGCCATCCATCTTGAGCCGCGCGAAATCGACCAATTGGCCGAGATCGGCGCTTCTGTGGTGCATTGCCCAACCTCCAACACCTTTATCGGATCCGGTCTCTTTGACCTTATGGGCCTGGCGCAGTCGCGGGTTCGCATGGGGCTGGCGACAGATATCGGAGGGGGTTCGAATTTTTCGATGCTGCGCACAATGGCGGCGGCTTATGAGGTGGCGCAATTGCGCGGTCAAGCGCTGCATCCCGCGCAGCTTATGTGGCTGGCCTCCGAAGGTTCCGCACAAGCCTTGCACCTCTCTGGCACCATCGGTCACCTGGGCGTGGGTGCCGAAGCGGACCTTTGCATTTTGAACCTAAGCTCAACGGCCGCAATCGCCCAGCGCCATGAGCATGCCAATGATTTCTGGGAGAGCCTGTTTCCCACAGTCATGATGGGCGATGACCGGGCCATTCGGCAAGTCTGGGTCGCGGGGGTTCCGGTCTAAGACGACATATGAATACTCCAGCGGCCAAGCCAAAAGTGCTTTGCCCGGTGGCAACACCGGGCTAGGCGCGCTCTTGCAATGCGCGCATCTGCTGATTTTGCCGGCGGGCCAAGGCACGTTGATCCAGCGTGGTGATGCGCCCCTCTGAGACCACCTGCTGGCCGTTGACAAAAACATCGCGTGCCAAAGTTGGCCCAGCCAAAAGGATCGCTGCGGGATCCCAATTTCCGGCGGCATTTACATCGCCCATATCCCAAATCACCACATCGGCACATTTACCGGGCGCCAATGCGCCGCAATCCTCGCGGCCCAAAACCTGAGCCCCGCCCAAAGTGGCAATCTCAAGCGCCTCACCCGGTGACATCGCCCCAGCGCCATAAGCCAGCCGCTGCAGCAGCAGTGTTTGGCGCGCCTCAGCCATCAAGTTGCCAGCATCATTGGAGGCGGATCCATCGACCCCAAGCCCAACCGGCACGCGCGCATCTCGCATCGCCCGCACCGGCGCAATGCCCGAGGCCAAACGGCAGTTGGAACAGGGGCAATGGGCAACGCCGGTTTGCGTTCGCGCAAACAGCGCGATTTCCTCCGCATCAAGCTTGACGCAATGCGCATGCCAAACATCCGGCCCCGTCCAGCCCAACTCTTCGGCATATTGCCCCGGCCGCATCCCAAATTTTTCCAAACTATAGGCAATGTCTTCGTCATTTTCCGCCAAATGGGTGTGCATCATCACCCCCTTGTCGCGGGCCAAGAGCGCCGCATCGCGCATCAATTCGCGGCTCACAGAAAAAGGCGAGCAGGGCGCCACCCCAATGCGGCACATAGAGCCGGGGCGTGGATCGTGAAAGCCATCGATGACACGGATCATGTCCTCGAGAATATCGGCCTCCCGCTCAACCAAACCATCTGGCGGCAATCCTCCGGCGCTTTCGCCTATGCTCATAGCCCCCCGTGTGGGGTGAAACCGCATTCCGATCTCCTGCGCCGCATCTATGGTATCTTCCAGCCGCGCGCCGTTGGGATAGAGATACAGGTGATCCGACGTGGTTGTGCAGCCCGACAAAAGAAGTTCCGCCATCCCAACTTGAGCGGAGACAAAAAAGTCATCCGGGCGCATGGCCGACCAAATTGGATAGAGCGCTTGTAGCCAGCCAAAGAGGGCTGCGTCCTGCCCTGCGGGCACTGCGCGCGTCATGGTTTGATAGAGATGGTGATGGGTGTTGACCAATCCCGGCGTGACCAAACAACCGGCGGCATTCACCACCGTGCAGCCCGTCGCTGGCAAATCAGGGCCCACCGCCACAATGCGCCCATCGCGCATCAACACATCCCCGGAGGGGACGGCCCGCCGCCTGTCATCCATGGTCAGTACCAAATCGGCGTTTTGAATGAGCGTGTCAGCCAAGCGGCACCTCGCGTAGGATGTCCAAAGCAGCCGCATGCAGCTCCGGCGTCGCCGCGCAGAGGCATCGCCCCCCGTGCATCGGATTGCCCCCGCGCCAGTCAGTGACCACCCCACCTGCGGCCTGCACAAGCGCCATGGGGGCCTGAATATCATAGGCTTGCAGCCCGGCCTCAATCACCAGATCAATCTGCCCCGCAGCCAAAAGCGCATAGGCGTAGCAATCCATGCCGTAGCGGGTCAATTGGCACTGTTCGGCCACGGTGTGGAAGGCCTCAGCCTCAAGCGGGCTGCCGACCTCAGGAAAGGTGGTGAAGATCGTCGCCTGTGACAAATGCCGCGTTTTGCGCGTGGCCAGCGGGGTTTTGACCCCATGGCGCTCCAGAAAGGCCATGCCCAGCCCGCCGACAAACCGCTCCGCGGTATAGGGCTGATCGATCACACCAAAAATCGGCTGCTGCCCGTCATTCAAGGCAATCAACGTGCCCCAGGTCGGTGTCCCGCTGACATAACCGCGGGTGCCATCAATTGGATCAAGCACCCAGGATAGGCCCGATGTGCCGACTGTATTTTGAGCTTCCTCGCCAATGACCGAGTCGTCGGGCCGCTGCACTTTCAATAGCGCGCGCATCGCAGCCTCCGCCGCCCTGTCAGCCTCGGTGACCGGATCAAACCCCTCCGCCCATTTGTTTTGCGTCACCAAGGCCGGGGCGCGAAACCACTTAAGGGTCTGTTCGGCCGCCACATCAGCCAACTGAGAGGCAAGGGATAAGATCACTTCCGGGCTTGGCGTTTGAACGGTCATTTGGCCTTCTTTCATAAGTCAGCCCATCTAGGAGGCGGCGCCCCCTTTGGTCAAGTCATCAGGCCCAAAAGCCCAGGTCGCCGCCGAGGGATCTGAAACCACGCCTCGGGCAGAGACCATCACGCCGCGTCGCTCAAGACCCGCGCCAAATCAAACAAGCGTTTGCGCTGCTGTTCTGGGATGGCATAATAGCATCGCACCAAATCCAAGGCTTCTTTATCATCTAAGATGTTTTTCTTTGCGGCCTTGCTGTCGTGAACTTCCGTAAGACCTTCAAAGAAAAAACTCACCGGCACATCCATGACTTCTGAAATATCCCAAAGTCGTGATGAACTGATCCGGTTGGAGCCGGTTTCATATTTTTGAATCTGTTGAAATTTAATACCTACTTTTTCGGCCAACTGCTGTTGGGTCATTCCTAACAGCCACCGCCTTTGTCGCACACGTTGTCCGACGTGTATATCGACAGGATGTGTCATTCTCGTCTCCTAATATTGTCCAAGCTACAGAAAAATATAAATATCTGCTGCTGATCTGACGCTCTTTTGTATAGCACAAAAACTATTTCGAAAATAAACCCAAAAATTAACTATTTATTAACAATTTTTTGAATCAGACCTTTTAAACCTCGCTACCCTCACTCCCGAAATGATGTCTAAATTGCCATTTTCCCCAAAATATCTCCTATTTTCTTAGAAATTGTTTACTTTCGAGGCCGCGTGGTTTCGTTGCTGGAAATTCCAGAAACAGGCGCCTATAAAGAGTAAAATGGTTAACAAACAAGGTGATTTCAGCCCATGCGCGCCCTTCAAGTTCAAGACCACAGCCAAAAACCTGTCTTTTTAGACAGGTCCATTCCCGAGCTTGGAGCGAATCAAATTCTCATCCGCACCGCCGCCTGCGCTTTGAATTTCGCGGATCTGCTGATGATTCGTGGCACCTATCAGGAAACACCTGCCCTGCCCTTCACCCTTGGCATGGAGGTGGCGGGCGAGGTTGCAGGTCTCGGCGCTGCGGTGACCGAATTTGAAATCGGCGATCGCGTCGCGGGGTTTGCCGGCTCTGGCGGCTTGGCTGAGTATTGCCCGCTTGAGGCCAGCCGTTGCTTGAAACTCACAAGCAACATGCCCTATGACACGGCGGCCTCCGCATTGATCAGCTATGGAACGTCGCATCTCGCCCTGACCCATCGCGCAAAACTCACATCTGCCGATACGCTCTTGGTGCTCGGAGCGGGTGGCGGCGTGGGGTTGACTGCCGTGGAAATTGGCGCAGCGCTGGGCGCAAGGGTCATCGCGGTGGCGCGCGGGCCAGAAAAATTGCAAGTGTGCAAAGCCCGTGGCGCGGCCATCACCATCGACAGCGCAAAAGAAGATGTCGTAGCCACCGTCAAGGCCCTTGGCGGCGTCGATGTGGTTTATGATCCGGTCGGCGGGGAGTCTTTTGTCGCAGCCCTCAAATGTTGCAGGCCCGAGGCGCGCTATCTGGTCATCGGTTTCGCCAGTGGTGATGTCCCGCAAATCAAGGCCAACCATCTTTTGGTAAAAAATGTCGATGTTTTGGGCTTTTATTGGGGCGGGTATATGAGCTTTGCTCCGCAGGTTTTACACAATAGCCTCACAGATGTCTTCGCAATGATCGCAAAGGGGCTGCTCACCCCCCATATCGGCGGCAGCTATGACTTTGACCAGGCACTTGAGGCATTGGACGATCTAAAAGCGCGAAAATCTATTGGTAAGCTTGTGGTTCGGGGCCCGGTTTAACCTGACGGCCGCCATTTTTAAGGCATTCTGCATGAATTGCAGAATTTTATGTGCAATTCGTGCAGTTTCCCTTGAAATTTCACCCCACAAGCCCAATATTTGACCCAACGGCGCCGCGCGCGCCGAACGCGTAATTTTTGGAGAGCAACATGGCAGATTTTAACACGATTTCCGCAAATGCAGGCAGTCGCAGCGCCGCGATCGATGTCGGCCTGCGGGCGCATATGAACAAAGTCTATGGCACAATGTCCATTGGCATGGTGATTACCGCCGTTGCCGCTTGGGCGATTGCTGGCCTGGCCACGACGACAGATGCCAACCTGGCGGCCGCGCAATTGCCAAACGGCAAATTGCTCACCAGCTTTGGCCTGGTGATTTACACCACTTGGTTGAAATACGTTATCATGCTGGCCCCTCTGGCGGTGTTGTTCTTGGGCATGGGAACAGTCATGCGCAGAGCCAGTGCAGCTGGAGCCCAACTGTTCTTCTTTATCTTCGCCACTTTGATCGGCCTGTCGCTCAGCTCAATCTTCATTCGCTATACCGGCCATTCGATCACGCAAACCTTCCTGGTGACCGCCATCGCTTTTGCTGGCCTGTCCCTTTATGGGTACACCACCAAGAAAGACATCTCCGGTTGGGGCAGCTTTCTGATCATGGGCGTCATTGGTCTCGTGGTTGCAATGATCGTTAACATCTTCCTGCAATCGCCTGCGCTCCTGTTTGCGATTTCAGCCATCGGTGTTTTGGTCTTTGCCGGGCTCACCGCCTATGACACGCAGAATATCAAGAATGAGTATCTGGCCCACGCCCATCACGGCGATCAAGAGTGGCTCGCCAAATCCGCCATCTTCGGCGCGTTGAACCTCTACCTTGATTTCCTGAACATGTTTCAGTTTCTGCTGATGTTCATGGGCAACAACGAATAAGCCGGCCGCTTTGGCCGACCCAAGGCACACCTCGCCAGAAATGGCGGGGTGTTTTTTTATGGTCAAGCCGAAACCAAACCCGCGGCTGGCTGTGACGCGCACAAAAAAAGGCCGCGCAACCCGGTGCACGGCCTTTTAAAAATTGAAGGGGGCTTTTGCCTACTTAATTTTGCCTTCTTTATACTCAACATGCTTACGCGCCACCGGGTCATATTTCCGGGCGACCATTTTCTCGGTCATTGTGCGTGCGTTTTTCTTGGTCACATAGAAGTGGCCAGTGCCCGCGCTGGAATTCAGGCGGATCTTGATTGTGGTTGGCTTCGCCATGGTACGTCTCCTACGGGCGCAGCCTCATGGCCGCATTAATCCTCATCCGTCGGCTTTTAACGCCCCCAGCGGTGCTGTCAACCGATTCAGGTGACCAAAGCCAGTCAAATATGCGCGGGGAGCCTGTAAGCCGGATTTTGTCCAGATCCACGCCGTTGCCAGCGCAATCTTGGGCAATCATTCATCTCGGCGACCTGTTGCCAGGCCGCTCCAGCTGCCAACCCGAACCTGCGGGGTTGAAACGACCCATATGCGGTTCCTATTTGGCATTGCTCCCGGTGGGGCTTGCCGTGCCACGCCTGTTGCCAGCCGCGCGGTGAGCTTTACCCCACCGTTTCACCATTACCTTGCATGCAAGGCTGTCTCTTCTCTGTGGCGCTATCCCTAGGGTTCCCCCCGCCGGGCGTTACCCGGCACCGTTGTTTCACGGAGTCCGGACTTTCCTCGAGGGTTGCCCCCCGCGATTGCCCAGCCCCCCGCGCCCTGCCCTGTTACGGACCCCGCTGCGTCGGGTCAAGCCAACTGTGACCGGCGCGGCCCGGTATTGCCTCGGGGCACAGTGTTTTGGCTTGGCACTTGGGGTATCCAGAGGTCTTTATGACGGGTGTTGCCCATTCGGAGTGGTATGGCTTATGGCCAATTCGGCCGTCTCGGCTTTGATCACTTGCGCGTTCAAATGCTCCAGCCTAGGCCGCAGGGCGCGCCGCTGGGTAGCTTTGCGCGAGGTCGGATAGGATTTGCTGGTCGGCGTCGCTGAGCGGACCTGTGGCCTTAGGGCGGAACCGTTGGCGGAAGGCTTCAAGCAGGGCCTGTTCAGCGGCGGCCCCCTCGGGCCTGCTATAGCCAAACCGCTCGGCCGCTTCCACGAAGGGCAGAGGGGGGCTGTGGGGCGCGCCGCGGTACACGGCAAGGCCGTCCTTGGCCAAATCCGACCACTCAAACCAGCGCCCGGGATCTTGCTTGCGTCCAGGAGCCATATCGGAGTGGCCAATCACCCCTTGCGCCGCAATGCCCCAACGCTGCATCACCTCTTTGAGCAAGGATTTGAGCGCTTGCATCTGCGCCGCTGAAAAGGCGTGATCGCCCGCATTGCAAAGCTCAATACCAATGGAGGCCGAGTTCACATCTGTGCAGCCGCCCCAGGCGCCTCGGCCCGCATGCCAAGCCCGCTGCGCCTCTGGCACAAGCTGCACGGCCCCGCCCGATTGATCTAGAAAATAATGGGCTGAAACCTCATGGGCCGGATCACTCAACCGCTCAAGGGCGGCCTGCGCAGTTGGCATTGCGGTGTAATGAAGAACAATCAAGGACGGGGTCACCCCGCCTTTGCGCGGCCCAAAGTTCGGCGACAAGCGCCGCTCTATGGTCAGAAGGCTCAGTTTGCCACCGCCAAGCGAAAGGGTCGCGGATCCCAACCACAAGCAAAGCCATCCCCATCAGGGTCCAAGCCATAGGCATCGCGCTCCGGCCCGCCCTTGGCCAAAAAGTCCTGCTGGGCCTCATCTTTGGAGCGATAACGATCACAGCCGCCAAAGCTGATGACCTTGAGCCCGGTGCCAAACCGATTATAGAGCTGTACCCCGACGGGATTATTGGTCCGAAGCGCATATTCCACCACATTAGGCCTGCGGCCCGGACGCTGCGGCAAGGCCTGCACGCCCAGCACGACATATTTCGCCCGATTGGCGGCAATCCGCTCTGCATCGCTTTCCACCGTTTGCGCTGTGGCGACGACTTCAAAATCTTGTTCATTTGAGATTTGACTGACAGCCGGAGCCTCCGCGACCTCCCCCAAAGCCGGCTCCGTCGCCATGGCATTGCCCGCGCTGATGACTTCGGTCGGAATCGCGCGTTGGCACCCGCTTATTGCCAAGGCCAAGGCGATTATCACAGCATACTTCATCGGCATCTCCTATAGCTGAGCCCCACTCAAAACTGGCCCAGTGGCGCTATAGCCACCATTGGTTTGGCTTGGCATTAAACCCCAGCGCGTTTTCCAACGCGAAGGCCGTATTGAGCAAATCCCCCTCTTCCCAAGGGCGACCGATCAATTGCAGCCCCAGCGGAAGCCCCTGTGAATCCAGCCCCGCTGGCACAGAAATGCCCGGCAGGCCTGCCAAGTTTACCGTGACCGTAAAGACATCAAACAAATACATTTGAACCGGGTCTGCATTGGCCATCTCTCCCAAGCCAAATGCGGCAGAGGGGGTTGAGGGGGTCAAAATGGCGTCCACACCTGCGGCGAAGACATCATCAAAGTCTTTTTTGATCAAAGCGCGCACCCGCCGCGCCCGATTGTAATAGGCATCATAAAACCCAGCCGAAAGCACATAGGTGCCAACCATCACGCGGCGCTGTACCTCGGCGCCGAAGCCTTCGGCACGGGTTTTTTCATACATTTCTGTAATGCCATCCCCGGCCTCCAACTTTGCCCGATGACCAAAACGCACCCCATCATAACGGGCCAGATTTGAGGAGGCCTCGGCCGGAGCAATCACATAATAGGCCGGCAGCGCATATTTCGTGTGCGGCAGGCTGATATCTTTGACAATCGCCCCTGCATCGCGCAGCATTTGGCGGCCCTCAGACCATAGGGTCTCCAAGGCATCAGGCATGCCATCGACCCGATATTCTTTTGGAATACCTATGGTTTTTCCGCGAATATCTCCGGTCAAGGCGGCTTCAAAATTGGGCACAGGCAGATTCATCGAGGTGCTGTCTTTGGCATCAAAGCCGCACATCGCCTCAAGCATGATCGCCGCATCGCGCACATCTTTGGTGATCGGGCCGGCTTGGTCGAGCGAGGAGGCAAAGGCCACAATGCCCCAGCGCGAACAGCGCCCATAGGTGGGTTTGATCCCGGTAATCCCGGTGAATGCCGCGGGTTGACGGATGGAGCCGCCCGTATCTGTGCCGGTTGCCGCCAGACAGGTTTCTGCCGCCACAGCCGCCGCCGAGCCACCTGACGAGCCGCCCGGCGTCAAATCGCGCCCATCAACTTTCCAAGGGTTCACCGCATTGCCATAGACCGAGGTTTCATTAGATGAGCCCATGGCAAACTCATCCATATTCAACTTGCCCACCATAACGGCACCGGCATCAAACAGCTTTTGCGATACGGTGGATTCATATTGGGGTTTAAATCCGCCCAAAATTGCACTCGCCGCTTGGGTCACAATGCCCTTGGTGCAAAACAGATCTTTCATGCCAATGGGCAAACCGCACATATCAGGCGCATCACCCTCTTGAATGCGCGCATCGGCTGCCTTGGCTTGTGATCGGGCAAGCTCCGAGGTGTCATGCACAAAGGCATTCAAAGGCTTTGACGCGGCAACCGCCGCCAATGAGGCCTCTGTCAGCTCAACGGCCGTCGTCTCGCCAGCCCGCAAAGCATCGCGGGCACCGGCCAGTGTGAGTTTCATCAAATCAGACATTATTCCACCACCATCGGCACAGCAAAAAATCCCTCACGCGCATCCGGCGCATTGGCGAGCACAGCCTCTTGCTGATTTCCATCGGTCACCGCATCCGAACGGCGGTAAAGCCGTTGCGGCGTCACAGAGGTCATCGGTTCAACCCCTTCCACATCCACTTCATTCAGCTGCTCGATGAAGCCTAAAATATTGGTGAACTCCTGAGCCAAGGCGGGCAAATCTGCCTCTTCCACCTTGATCCGAGCGAGTTTTGCCACGCGCCCGGCGGTTACTGTGTCGATCGACATGGGTGATCCTTCACTATTTCACTTGCTTGCAGCTTACTAACTTGGGATTTGGGCCTTGCCAAGGGCTCTGGCCGCTGCCCTGCGGTCAAGAGCGTTTTTGCGCGAAAAAATTTTGCAAGAGCGCCGCACAGTCCTCTTCGGATATACCGCCAATCACCTCTGGCCTATGATGGCTTTGCGGATGAGAAAACACACGCGCGCCGTGATCTGTGCCGCCAGATTTCGGGTCCGCGGCCCCGTAGATCACCCGCGCTATGCGCGCATGGGCCAAAGCTCCGGCACACATGGCGCAGGGTTCAAGGGTCACATAGAGCGTATACCCGGCCAAGCGCTCTTGCCCCAAAGCCGCCGCAGCGGCCCGGATCACCAAGATTTCCGCATGGGCTGTCGGGTCGCAATCGCGCCGCGTTCGGTTACCCGCCCGCGCCACGATTTCGCCGCGCGCATCAACCAATACCGCCCCAACCGGCACCTCGCCCGCCTCGGCCGCCTGCCGCGCCTCGATAAGGGCCAAATCCATTTGACTGTTAAAACCCATTCATCCCCGCTTGGCTTTGCGTTCAACACAGTCTAAGCCGAGCCCATGGCAGATGAAACACCAAAGGGCGATCGGATCGCAAAAGTTTTGGCCCGCGCAGGCGTGGCCTCGAGGCGCGACTGTGAAAAATTAATTGAAGCGGGCCGCGTCAAAGTGAACGGCAAAAAGATATTCAGCCCCGCGCTCAACGTGCAAGCCGGCGACAAGATCGAATTCGATGGTGAGCCGATTGAGCCGCCCGAAGAGCCCCGGCTTTGGCTCTATCACAAACCCATCGGCCTCGTGACCAGCGCGCGCGACGAGAAAGGTCGCGAGACCGTCTTCGACAAATTGCCCGAGGGGCTGCCGCGTGTGGTTTCTGTCGGGCGGTTGGATATGAACTCCGAAGGTCTGTTGTTGCTGACCAATGATGGCGGATTAAAGCGCACCCTTGAGCTGCCCAGCACCGGCTGGACCAGGCGCTACCGCGTGCGCATCAAAGGCTATCCGCGCGAAGGGGCCTTTGAGCCCTTAACCCAGGGCATCACCGTGGACGGCGAGCGTTTTCAGCCCATGACCATTCAAATGGACCGGCAAACCGGCGCCAACTTTTGGCTAACCATCGGCCTAAAGGAAGGCAAAAATCGCGAAATTCGCCGGGCGATGGAGTTTTTGGGCTTTACCGTCAACCGTCTCATCCGCATTTCCTACGGCCCGTTTCAGCTGCGCGACTTGAAGCCCGGCGAGGTGGAAGAGGTCAAACGCCGGGTGCTGGCCGATCAACTGGGTTGGTCGAACAAACCCAAGGTCTTGCCGCGCAAATCCCGTGGACCAAGCCGCAACTCCTAGCGCACAGCGCCCCCAAAGGCCTTAGGTGCCGATGCCAGCCGGGTCAAAAGCGGTGGCTTTAACGATGGCAAAAATAGTTTGCCCCAAAGCCAGCCCCATGTTTTGGGCCGAATATTGCGTCACACGCGCCAAAAACAGCGTCTTGCCGGTTTTAAACTGCACCATCACGCCCGGCCCCTGCCCCGCATGAAGCTGGGTGATTGTCCCTTCGAAAACATTCAGCGCAGAGAGGCCCTTGGGCTTCTCACGCGCCAACACAATATCTTGCGCAGGAATGCGAATACGAATGTGGCGGCCTTTGCTTTGGCTCAATTCGGGCAAAATCAACCGACCACCGTCAAACCCCATGACCGCAAGCCCAGTGGTGGGATCCGGTGCCATGACCTGTCCCGAAATCACCGTGCCGGCCGCCCGCACGCCAAGATAGGGCACCGCGGCCGGGTCCGATAGGATCGCCTCAACCGGTCCAGATAGGACACTGCGCCCAGCCTGCATCAACACGATATGATCGGCCAAACGCGCCATTTCAGCGGGGTCATGGGTGACATAGAGGATCGGAATCTCCGTGCGATCGCGCAGCCGCTCGAGATAGGGTAGGATCCGATGCTTCAATCCTTGATCCAAGGCCGAGAGCGGCTCATCCAAACACAGGCATTTCGGCGCGCTCAGCAAGGCGCGTCCGAGCGCCACGCGCTGCGCTTCCCCTCCCGACAGGGCAAAAGGCGTCCGGTTCAGAAGATCGCCAAGCTCCAATAAGGCGATGACCTCATCAAAACTCTGCCGAGCCACCTGGCGGCCCATTTTTTGGGCAAATTTCAAGTTTCCAAGGACGGTGAGATGCGGCATCAATCGCGGCTCTTGAAAGAGATAACCGACAGCGCGCCGATAGGCAGGCCGCTCCGTGATATCCGAGCCCTCAATCACAATCTTCCCGCGATCCACCTGTTCCAGCCCGGCCACGGCCCGCAGAAATGTGGTCTTGCCACTGCCTGAGGGGCCGAAAATCACCGTCACCCCCGCCGGCGCCGTGACTTGAACCTGCAAGGAGAAGCCCCCCCGCGTCAGGTGAAAGTCGAGGTCCAAACTCATCTGCGCACCATTTTTCTGGCCAATATTTCCGACAGCATCAGCGCCCCAAACGACAATATCAAAGACAGGGCAATCATTCGCCCCACGGCCGCCTCTTGACCCGGCACTTGCAACACCGCGTAAATTGCCGAGGCCAGAGTTTGCGTCTCGCCAGGAATGTTGGAGACAAAGGTAATGGTTGCGCCGAATTCTCCCAAGGCCTTGGCAAATCCAACCACGGCCCCCGCAATGAGCCCCGGCAAAATCAGCGGCAGGGTGACAAAGGCAAAGACCTTGAACGGCGAGGCGCCCAGCGTACCGGCGGCCTCTTCAAGCCGCGGATCCACCGCCTCCAAGGCCAGGCGAATGGCCCGAACAATGAGCGGAAAGGCCATGACCGCCGCCGCCAGCGCCGCCCCGGCCGAGGTGAAAGCCAATTGCAGCCCAAGCGCGTCCAGCGCCGGGCCAAGGGTGCCTTTACGGCCAAATACCACCAACAAAAGATAGCCCGTGACAACCGGCGGCAAGACCAAGGGCAAATGCACCAGCGCATTGAGCAGCCCGTGCCCCCAAAACCGGCACCGAGCAAGCACATAGGCCACAGCGACCGCCAACGGCAGGCTGAGCGCCACGGCCACCAAAGCCACCCACAGCGACAGACGCAGGGCATCGAGCTCAACCGGGCTGACAGCGAACCAGCTCATGGCGCTAAAAACCCATGGGCCAAGAAGACCTCAAGGCCCTTTGCCCCGGCCAGATAGGCCACAACCGCCTCACCGCGCGCGGTCACAGAAGCGGCGAGGTAGCGCACCGGATCATGCGTGTGTTCGGCAATATCGGCCACGACATAGACCCCCGGCGTGCTGCGGACATCGGAGGCATAGAGCAATCCCAAAGGGCATTCTTGCCTTAAAACAGAGATCAAGCTGGCACGCGCATTGTCCTGTTGCGCCAAATGCGGCTTTAAGTCCTGCAAGAGGCCCAATGTGCTCAGGGCCTCAGCGGCGTAAATGCCCAATGGCACCGAAGAGATCAGCGGCACCGCCAATCGGCCACCTTGCAAGCGCGCCAAAATATCGTCCAAGCTCAAAGTCACATCGTCGGGGCTTGCAGAGGCCAGCACAAGGCGGTTTGCGGCAATCACGCGGGCCGGCTGGCTCAAGAGACCTGCATCGTCAATGTAGCGCATCCAATCCGTGCTGGCGGAGACAAAAACATCTGCCGGAGCGCCCTGCTCAATCTGCCGCGCCAAGACGCTGGAGGCGGCATAGGAGAGGCGGAGCGCTTGACCGGTTTCACGGGCATACTGCAGGGCGATGACATCCAGCGCGGGCTTCAGACTGGCCGCAGCGAAAATATCAATCGGTTGCGCCGCGCAAAGACCCGGCCCAAAGAGCACAGCGCAGGCGCCCCCGACCCGCACAATGCGGCGGATCTGGGCAAAAATATCAAGAAGACTTTTCAACGGGCCGCGATTTTGTATATTCATCTCGCATGTGTTATAAACATTCAGCAACAATGAAAACAACTCCGCACTATGAGCCCCTCAAAGTCTAAATCTCTGCCGATTTCGATCAACCCCACTCAAAAACGCATGGCGCGGGCGCAATTTGGCGCCCTGTGTTATCGCATTGAGGACGGGGAGCTGCAGGTATTGCTCATCACCTCCCGGCGCACAAAGCGCTGGATTGTGCCTAAGGGATGGCCAGAAAATGGCTTAACCCCAGCCCAAAGCGCCGCCAATGAAGCGCGCGAGGAGGCGGGCGTCACGGGCAAAGTCAAACAGCGCCCCATCGGCACTTACAGTTACGAAAAAAATATGGAAAATGCAGAAACCCTGCCCTGTATCGTGACCGTTTATGCGCTCAAAGTAACGAAACAATACGACAGCTACCCCGAACAATCCGAGCGCCGCCGCAAGTGGTTTGGCTGTAAGAAGGCCGCAAGCCTTGTGGCCGAACCGGAGCTTGCACGATTGATTAAGGCCTTTGCGCCATAAACTGTGCCATCTCGCCTCTTGATTTGAGCGGCGCAATCACTCAAGTAAAGGTGAACCGCCTAGGAGCATTCCTCGTGATCCGCTTTTCGCTTAAATGTAGTCAGAACCACAGCTTTGACAGCTGGTTTCAATCCTCAGATGCCTATGAAAAATTGGCAAAAGCTGGGCTTTTGACCTGTGCTGAATGCGGCGATCACGCGGTTGAGAAATCACTCATGGCCCCTAAAATCGCAACCCAAAGCCCATCGGAGAGCCACGCCTTGCGCGCGCCCATGAGTGAAGCCGAGCGCAATTTGGCCAAATTAAGACAACAGATCGAAGCCAATTCCGATTATGTCGGCATGAATTTCGCCCATGAAGCACGCGCGATACATCTCGGAGATAGCCCCGCTCGCGCCATCTACGGAGAGGCCAAGGCCGAGGAGGCCAAAGCGCTCATTGAAGAGGGAATCCCCGTCGCCCCGCTGCCCTTTATGCCGAAGCGTCATACAAATTAGAGTGAGAATCCGGGCCCACTGCCCTTGCCCTTGGACGCACAACCGCCTAACACCGCGCCGAAACTTCACAAAGTTGGATGACATATGCCTCGCTTGGTAATGAAATTTGGCGGCACATCAGTGGCCAATCTTGATCGTATTCGCAATGCTGCCGAGCGGGTTCGCTTGGAAGTTGCCAAGGGCTATGATGTGATCGTGATCGTCTCAGCCATGTCGGGAAAAACCAATGAGTTGGTGGGCTGGGTCAATGAGACCTCGGCCCTCTATGACGCCCGCGAATATGATGCTGTGGTCTCCTCCGGTGAGAATGTCACTGCGGGCCTCATGGCGCTGACATTGCAAGAAATGGACATTCCCGCGCGCAGCTGGCAAGGCTGGCAAGTGCCCGTGCAAACGACAAGCACACATGCCAACGCGCGCATCGAGGCCATCCCTTCGGCAAATCTGGACGAAAAATTTGCCCAAGGCATGCGCGTGGCGGTGGTCGCCGGGTTCCAAGGCGTAAGCCCCGAGGGCCGGATCACAACCCTTGGGCGCGGCGGCTCTGACACCACGGCCGTGGCCTTTGCTGCGGCCTTTGATGCAGAGCGCTGTGACATTTATACCGATGTCGATGGGGTCTATACCACGGACCCGCGCATATCCAGCAAGGCACGCAAACTCGATAAGATCGCTTTTGAAGAGATGCTTGAATTGGCTTCTTTGGGCGCAAAAGTTCTGCAAACGCGCTCTGTCGAATTGGCCATGCGGTTCAACGTGCGCCTTCGGGTGCTGAGCTCATTCGAAGACCCATCAGATACAGCAGGCACATTGGTATGTGCCGAGGAGGAAATCATGGAATCAAATGTAGTAGCCGGCGTTGCCTATAGCCGGGATGAAGCCAAAATGACCCTTATTTCCGTCGCCGACCGCCCAGGTATTGCCGCCGCAATATTTGGCCCGCTGTCCGAGGCTGGGGTGAATGTGGATATGATCGTTCAAAACATCTCCGAAGAAGGCCGCACCGATATGACCTTCTCTTGCCCAACCGATCAGGTGTTGCGCGCCGAGAAAGCGATGCAAACCGCCAAGGATGCGGGCAACATCAACTATCATGACCTGGTGGTCGATGACGCTGTGGCAAAGGTCTCGGTCGTGGGCATCGGCATGCGCAGCCATGCGGGCGTTGCCGCGCAAATGTTCCGGGCACTCCACCGTGAGGGGATCAATATTAAGGTGATCACAACCTCAGAGATAAAAATTTCTGTCCTCATAGAGCGGAAATATATGGAATTGGCTGTTCAGACTCTGCATGATGCTTTTGAATTGGAAAAAATAGCCTAGAGGCACCAGTCTAAATGGTCCAAACCTCCGAGAGCGAAAGCCGCAAACTCCTTGGCGCCCTGCGCGATGCCATGGCCGAAGACTCAGCCGGTCAAGCGCGGCTTGATAAGATCGTGCAGCTGATTGCCAGCTCGATGCGCTCACAGGTTTGCTCAATCTACCTCTTTCGCGATCAAGAGACATTGGAGCTTTGCGCCACGGAAGGCTTGAAGGCCGCCGCGGTTCACCAAACGCGTATGCGCATCGGCGAAGGGCTGGTGGGCCGCGTGGCCCGCTTCAACCAGGTCATCAATACCGCCGACGCCCCCTCAGCCAAGGGCTTTCGCTTCATGGCGGAAACCGGCGAGGAAATCTATTCCTCTTTTCTGGGCGTTCCCATTCAGCGCCTCGGCGACTCGCTTGGGGTCCTGGTCGTTCAATCAAAAGAGGCCAGAGAGTTTTCCGCCGATGAAGTTTACGCGCTAGAGGTCGTGGCCATGGTCTTGGCGGAGATGACCGAATTGGGCGCCTTTGTCGGCGATGGCGATGCGCTCTCTGCCCGCCACCAAAAACCTGTGATGTTTAAAGCCAAAAGCGCGCAGGATGGTGTGGCCGAAGGTCTGGTCTATCTGCATGAGCCGCGGGTCGTTGTCACCAATCCCATTGCCGATGATCCCGAGGTTGAAACCCAGCGCCTCGAGGCGGCGCTTGATCGCCTGCGCATTTCCGTCGACCAAATGCTCTCCAATGCGCGCAGCGGTGATGCCGAGCAATTGGAAGTCCTGGAAGCCTACCGCCTCTTTGCCAATTCCAAAGGATGGCGGCGGCGTATGGAGGAAGACATACAACGGGGCCTCTCCGCTGAGGCCGCGGTTGAAAAAGAACAATCGGCCGCCCGCAGCCGCATAGGGCAGTCGAAAGATGCCTATCTGCGCGAGCGCCTGCATGACTTGGACGACCTCTCCAACCGCCTGTTGCGCCTGCTCACCGGACAGGGCAGCGATACGGGCGCAGAAGTGCCGCCCAACCCGATCCTCGTGGCGCGCAATATTGGCCCCGGTGAATTGCTCGACTATGGCCGCAGCCTGCGCGGGATTGTGCTGGAGGAGGGATCTGTCGGCTCCCATGCGGCCATTGTCGCCAGAGCGCTGGCCATTCCGCTGCTCATTCGCGCCAAGGGCATTGTGACCGAGGCACTCAACGGTGACGCAATCATGATTGATGGCGATCAGGGCTATGTGCACCTGCGCCCGGATGAAGGCGTGCAAAAGGCCGTGCGCGATAAAATCGCGATGATGCGTCAGCAGGCGGATCGCTATGTCGAACTGCGCGACAAGCCGGCAGAGGCCAAATGCGGCACGGTCGTGCAATTGCTCATGAATGCCGGCCTCATGGCCGATCTGCCCTCCCTGCCCAGTTCTGGCGCCGAGGGGGTGGGTTTGTTTCGCACGGAATTGCAGTTTCTGGCGCAAAACCAGATGCCCAAACGCGCCGAATTGGTCTCGCAATACACACGGGTGGTCGACGCCGCTGAGGGGCGCAAAGTGGTGTTTCGCACGCTGGATATCGGCTCTGACAAGGTGCTGCCCTATATGGTGCCACAAGATGAGCCGAACCCGGCCATGGGCTGGCGCGCCATTCGGGTGGGGCTGGATAAGCCCGGTATTTTGCGCATGCAGCTGCAAGCGCTGCTGCGGGCCACGGCGGGGCGCGAACTTTGGGTCATGTTCCCCTTTATCGCACAATTTGACGAGTTTCGCGGCGCCTTGGCCGAGCTGGACCGGGCCAAGGCCCGCGAGATCAAACTGGGCCACATGCTGCCGACACATATTCATGTCGGCGCCATGCTCGAGACCCCCTCTTTGGCCTTTGCGCCAGACCAGTTTTTCAAAGAGGTCGATTTCCTCTCCATCGGCGGCAATGACCTGAAGCAATTTTTCTTTGCAGCCGACCGCGAGAATGAGCGGGTGCGCCGGCGCTATGACACGCTGAACACCAGCTTTCTGAACTTTCTGGAGCAAATCGTCACCCGCGCGCGCAGCAGCCAGACCCATCTGTCCTTTTGCGGCGAGGATGCGGGCAGACCGCTGGAGGCGGCTTGTTTTGCCGCTCTGGGCATCGGCACCCTCTCCATGCGCCCGGCCTCCGTCGCACCGGTCAAACACCTGATCCGGCGGATCAATCTCAAAGAGTTAAAGACCGTCATTGATGCGGCCCGCGCGGCGGGCCATCAGTCGGTGCGTGGCCCTGTGACTGAATGGATAAAGAGCGGCGCGCAGTGACCAAGGCGGCAGCGCCGCGCCGCGAAATCCTGTTAAAAAATCTTCAAGAGCTTGTCGAGAATTGCGTTAAATTGCGCCAAAACGTGATGCGCAGCGGTTGGATCGCCGATAACTGCGGTCGTAAGACCGGCCGCGACCGCAGTGGTAAATCCTGCCGCCGCCTTCGCCAAATTGACCAGCCCGCGCATGATCCGGCGATGTCTGCGATCATCCTGCGCAGCATCGAAGTGGCGTTGAGACAATGAGTCCTTAAGGTCCGCATCAAGATCCTTGAAATATTCCGCAACCTCAGGGTCCGCGATGTCGCCCAATTTCGGATCTGAAATTGCCGCTTGCAATTGCTGCTCAATCGCCGCCGCATCCGCTGTGCCCGATGCCAAAGGCTCAGGGCCAATGGCGCCGGGAGTGCCAGCGGGCGGCTGCTCAGGCTGGAGATATTTGCGCATCTTGTCATGGTGCTCAAAAAGTATTGTGACATCGTCTATGAGACTGTCGCCCCAGGCCTCTTCTCCCGTCTCACCCCTCATGTTTTTGATGCGGCGTACGGCGTTTTCATGCTTATACCAATTGTCACTTTTCTCGCTAAGAACTGTCGCATATTGGGACAGTCTGAGGCTCAATGCACCCACATCAAAGTTATAAGTGCGCGTGGAAAAATCTTCCTGAATGTCCCCAATGAGCTTTATTGAGGCCGCGCGCAGGTCCTCCAGATCTTTGGGATTATGCGCCGGCGGCGGCCGGTTGAGCGGCCTATCCCCGAGCATCAGCTTGCCGTTCCGCGTTTCAAATTCAACCGCGGAGGCCATGATCAATTGCTGTTTCACCTTTGCGTCATCAGGATCCAATTTTTGCTTGAGCGCCGCGAGCAAGCGTGAACTTTCCAGCGTATCTGACCGGCGATCCCAATGGGTCAGATCGGCATATTGAACCTCGCCAAAGCCATAGGGCAGCGGCGCGCTGTCAAGCCTGGCATGCAGCAGCTTGCCTCCGTGTTTTCCACCTTCGGCCTCCTCAATAACACTGCCGGATTTCACGCTCTGCTCGGTCCAGAGCGTGAGAACCGCCTGACACTCCGCCAACTTTTCTGTGATTTGATCGCGCCACTTATCGCCGGGCGCGATATCATCATCCCACCAGATGTTGATATTATGGGCTCGCAAATAGCGGACGATCTCAACCACTTCTGCTTTATTCGCACGGGCATAGGAAATAAATACGAAAGGCCCCTCGGTATATGCTGGCACCGCCGCCTCGCCCGGCGGCTCGGGCCAGTGCTCCGGATAGGTGAGATGAGCTGGTATGATCACCCCTCGATCTCCGATCATGTCGTCGAGCTGCTTCTGTGTCAAACCTATGGCCCGGCTAAGAATCGTAATCCGCCTTTCGCCCTCAAAAGTGACCACTGTCCGGCAGTCCGCCCCCTGCAAGAACGCATCCGATAAATCCACACCAAAAAGCTGCGCTCCCCGAAGATCCGCCTCATCTAGGAACGCCAACATCAGATTCGCCTGGTTAAGGTTTGCCCCCCACAGGTCCGCCCCCACCAGGTTCGCCCCCCACAGGTCCGCCCGCCGCAGGTTCGCCCACCGCAGGTCCGCCCGCCGCAGGTCCGCCCTGGGCAGGTCCAATCCCTCCAAATTTGCCCAAGACAAATCGATCTTGTCCACCGTTTGGGCATATTGGTTCCACACCTCAACGCCTTGCCTCAAGAGGTCGACCTGTTTGGGATCTGCCATAATCCTGCCTTTATTGAATATATTCCGTCAAAATTTTTGATCTTTTAACATATTTTACAGACAGATGGAATGGATTTTGGGCCAGGGCGCGCATGATTTCATCCGATCTTTGGCGCCGGGTGTTCCGCCGGGCTGGGCAGGCGGCGGGGTCCTATGGAGGCCTATGGCTCGGCCTGCGACGGGGCGCGCGTGACCTTGCCCTGCACCCCATCCCAAGCCCCCGGTGCCAAGGACATGCCCAGAATGCGTTTGGGGTTGGTGGGTGGCGGCATTTCAACGCCGCCGAGCGGGCGAAATCCAAATCTTTGGTAATAGGGTGCATCCCCCACCAGCAGCACCCGGTTCCAGCCAAGACCGGGCGCCAGGGCCAGGCTTTCGCGAATCAAATAGCCCCCCAGCCCCTCGCCCTGCCGGGTTGGGTGGACGGCAATGGGCCCCAGCAAGAGCGCAGGACGCTCCGCGACGCAGACCGGCCAATAGCGAATGGCGCCGGCCAGAATACCATCTGGATCCCGCGCCACCTGTGACAGGGCGGCAATCGGCGGCGTGCCCTCGCGCAAACGATAGGAAGACAATGCCTCCCGGCCCGGAGCAAAGCACAAATCATAGAGCGCTTCGACTTCCCACCAATCTGCTTCTGTCTCGCGGTTTAAATGAAACACCGCCCGGTCCTCTTTCCTTTTGCAACTGGCCTAACACGCGGTTACGCTCCGCGCAAACCCAGAGGAGAACATATGTTTTATCGTCCCGAAGAGGGTCACGGCCTGCCCCATAATCCGTTTAATGCCATCGTAACCCCGCGGCCCATCGGTTGGATCTCAACCCAGGATGCCGCGGGCGGGCGCAACCTGGCGCCCTATTCGTTTTTCAACGCCGTGGCCTATGTGCCGCCGCAAGTGATGTTTGCATCCACCGGCGCAAAGCCAGATCAGGATGGCACAAAGGACAGCGTCAGCAATATCCGCGAAACGGGGGTATTTTGTGTCAATATTGTTGAATTCGCCATGTTGGACGCGATGAATGCCTCCTCGGCCAGCCTTGGCAAGCAGGTGGATGAGTTTGCCCATGCGGGTCTTGAGGCCGTGGCCTGTGAAACCATCACAGGGTTTCGTGTGGGCGGCGCGCCTGCCAGCCTTGAGTGCAAGGTGACGCAGATCATCCCCCTGGAAGGGCCGGCAAATTTTGCCGTCTTCGGGGAGGTGACCGGCGTGCATATGCGCGACGATTGTCTGGTGGATGGCCTGTTTGATGTGAAAAAATTCAAGCCATTGGCGCGTTTGGGCTATAAAGATTACACCGTGGTGGACGATACCTTTGCCCTGAGCCGCCCGGACGATTGATCCGGGCCGCCGGGCTGGTTTTGGCCCTAATGTCCGGCGGATAAAATGCCCGTGCGCACGCCGTAATCGACCGCGATTTGATAATCGGGGTCATCGTCACTGTCGACGATCAGATGCCCGGCCTTGCTCAGAAGGTAATGGCAATCTTTGCTCAGGTGGCGCAGTTGAATGCGCTTGCCTGCCTCTTCATATTTCAAGGCCAATGTCTCAATCGCCTGCAACGCCGATTGATCCGCCACCCGGCTGTCGGCAAAATCGACGATCACGGTCTGCGGATCCTCAAAAGGGGTAAACAGCTCTGAAAACCCCTCGGTCGAGCCAAAAAATAACGGGCCGCGGATTTTGTAAACCTTGGTGCCATCACTCTCAATCGCGCGGTTTGCATGGATGCGGGTGGCATTTTGCCAAGCATAGGCCAAGGCTGAGACAATCACCCCAACCACAACCGCGATGGCCAGATCGGTCATCACCGTCACAGCGGTCACCAAAATGATCACAAAAGCATCCGTGAGCGGCACTTTGCGCATGATCATCAAACTGTTCCAAGCAAATGTGCCGATCACCACCATGAACATCACACCCACCAAGGCGGCCAGCGGAATTTGTTCGATCAAGGGCGAGGCCACGACGATGAAGGCCAGCAGGAACAGCGCCGCAGCGATGCCCGCAATCCGCGTGCGCCCGCCAGATTTCACATTGATCATCGACTGACCAATCATAGCGCAGCCGCCCATCCCGCCGAAAAATCCGGTGACGGTATTGGCGATGCCCTGGGCAATGCTCTCCTGGCTCGCACCCCCGCGCTTATTGGTGATATCCCCCACGAGATTAAGCGTCAGCAGGCTTTCAATAAGGCCAATGGCGGCCAGAATACCCGCATAGGGCAGGATGATCCAAAAGGTTTGCCAGGTCAGCGGCACGCTGGGGATATGAAACCGCGGCAAGCCACCCTCAATACTGGCCAAATCGCCAACGCGCGGCACATCAATGCCAAAGGCAATCACAATCACTGCCACAATGCCAATCCCTGCCAAGGGGGCTGGAACTGCTTTGGTCAGCTTGGGCATGCCCCAGACGATCACCATGGTCAGCGCAACCAGCCCCAGCATGACCAACAGCGGAAGGCCCGACAGCCACTCCCCGCTCGACATGCCCTGCCCAGTATTCACCACAGAACCCGGCACTTTAAACTGGGTCATCTGCGCAAGGAAGATGACAATCGCCAAACCATTCACGAAGCCCAGCATCACCGGATGCGGCACAAGGCGGATGAATTTGCCCCATTTCATGAGGCCAACAAAAATCTGAATAAGCCCCATAAGCACCACAGTTGCAAAAAGATATTCGACCCCGTGCTGCGCCACGAGCGCCACCATGACCACCGCCAGAGCGCCGGTTGCACCGGAAATCATACCGGGGCGGCCACCGATCAAGGCGGTGATGAGGCCAACGATGAAGGCGGCATATAGCCCGACCAAAGGGTGCACCCCAGCGACAAAAGCAAAGGCCACCGCCTCAGGCACCAGCGCCAGAGCCACGGTAAGCCCGGCCAACAGCTCGATACGAATACGGCCCGGGGTCAACGGCTCCCCGGCGCTCAAATTAAAATTGGCAAAAGAAGATTTGACCGCCGATGCAGCCAATGAAACACGAGACATGATGGAAACCTTTTCGTCGAACAGTCGAACCTTTGCCGCCTCATATCATATATTTCGCCGAGGTCACGGAATTCTTAATAAACGGCGACATTTTGAACCCTTTGGCGCGGTCTGCGACTGGCGTGGCGCCCCAAAACATGTAACAAAATGAGGACACTTCGGCATTTTTAGGGAGGCAAGCGATGAGCAAAACAAAAATTGGTGTGATTGGTGGCTCTGGGATTTATGAAATCAACGGCCTGCAAGATCCGAAATGGCAACAGGTCGAGAGCCCCTGGGGCACAGCTTCCGATGAGCTGCTCACAGGAGTGCTGGACGGTGTCGAAATGGTGTTTTTGCCGCGACACGGGCGCGGCCATGTCCATGCCCCGAGTGATGTGCCCTATCGCGCCAATATTGACGCTCTGAAACGGCTTGGAGTCACAGATGTCATCTCTGTGAGTGCCTGTGGCTCGTTTCGCGACGCGATGGCGCCGGGGCATTTTGTCATTGTGGATCAATTCATTGACCGCACGCGGCAGCGCGCCAGTTCCTTCTTCTCCCGCGGATGCGTGGGCCATGTGAGCCTCGCCCACCCAACCTGCCCCCGGCTATCAGCGGCTTGCGCTGAGGCGGCACGGGCGGAGGGTATCACCGTACATGAGGGCGGCACATATCTGGCGATGGAAGGGCCGCAATTTTCAACCCTGGCTGAGAGCCGCATGTACCGTGAAAGCTGGGGGGCCGATGTGATCGGGATGACCAATATGCCCGAGGCAAAACTCGCGCGCGAAGCAGAGCTGTGCTACGCCTCCGTGGCGATGATCACCGACTATGACAGCTGGCACCCAGACCATGGCGAGGTCGATGTAACAGATATCATCAAAACCCTCATGGGCAATTCCGCACAGGCCAAGGGGATGGTGGCGCGCCTGCCGCAGCTTTTGGGCCGAGCCCGCGACGCCTGCCCGCATGGCTGCGATAGGGCGCTGGAATATGCTATTCTCACCGCGCCCGAGGCCCGTGATCCGGTGTTGCTTGCCAAGCTGGATGCGGTGGCCGGGCGGGTTTTGAACTAAGGCGCCATTATGCCGGGATCGCAAATTGGGGCTCGTTTCTGTCGCCAGAGCTGCTATGACGGGCGCGCCAGAAGAGGAGTGCGCTATGAAAACCGTGAAAGACTATATCCGCACCATCCCTGATTTCCCCCATGAGGGAATCATGTTCCGCGATGTAACCACGCTTTTTGCCGACCCGCGCGGCCTGCGTTTGGCGATTGATCAGCTGCTGGATCCATTTTCAGGGGCCCAGGTGGATAAAATCATTGGCCTTGAGGCGCGCGGTTTCATTCTCGGCGGTGCAATTGCCTATCAGCTTGGGAAAGGTTTTGTGCCAATCCGCAAGCAAGGCAAGCTGCCCGGCAAAACCCTGTCACAGGCCTATACGCTGGAATATGGCGAGGCGGTTATGGAAATCCATGAAGACGCCATCGAAGCGGGTGAAAAGGTTCTGGTTGTCGATGATCTTTTGGCCACTGGGGGCACTGCTGCGGCCGGTCTCAAGCTTTTGGAGCGTCTCGGCGCCGATGTCATCGGATGCGCATTTATCATTGATCTGCCCGATCTTGGCGGCCGGCGTGTTCTGGAGGGGTTGGACATTCCGGTCCATTGCCTCTGCTCTTACGAAGGCCTTTAGCCCGCCTCTGTTTTCCCGCGCCTATCAAAGCGGATCGCGGCATAAAGGACATGGGTGCGCCAGCGCCCCGCGATTTGCAGATAACTCTGTGCCACGCCTTCATATTTAAAGCCGCAGCTCTCCAGCAGCCCGCGTGAGGCTTGATTTTCAGGCAAGCAGGCCGCTTCAATTCGGCTGAGATCCAGCTTGCGATACGCATGGGCCACCAGCCCTGTGACCGCCTCACGCATGTAGCCTTGGCGCGCGAATCTCTCTCCGGTCCAATATCCCAAAGTGCCCGCCTGAGCCGGGCCTCGGCGGATATTGTCCAATGTGACCGCCCCAACCAGCGCTTGATCGGTCTTGCGGACCAAAAATAAAGGGCAACCTGAGCCATTTTTGATGGCGCGCTGTGCCCAATAGACCCGCGCTGTAAAGTTACGCCGGGTCAAATGCTCCTCTGACCAAACCGGGTCCCAAGGAGACAGGAAATCACGACTGTCGCTGCGCAGATCCACCCAAGCGCGAAAGTCATTGTGTTGAGGTAGCCGCAAGATCAGCCGGTCCGTCTCGCACACAGGCTTGGAATTACGGGCGAACATCACTCACGCCACCAATCTGGCCTGTAGTGCCGCGATATCGGGCGCATCGCTCACCGGTCCATAAAGCGCCATAGCCGCGGGGGCACCGCCGGACATCGCCCCTGCATAGCTGCGCACGGCTTCAACACTGACCGCATCGATCTGCGCCACGACCTCTTCCAAAACCGGAATGCGATCCCAAATCGAGAGCATCCGCGCCAGACGCTCCGCCCGCGCAGAGGGGCTTTCCAGCCCCATCAGCATACCGGCTTTCATCTGGGCCCGCGCCCGGGCGACTTCAACTTCGCTCATGTCTTCTGCGGCGCGTTTCAGCTCATCTATGGTAATATGAGCCAAATCAGCCAATTTGTCGCCAGAGGTCCCGGCATAGAGTGTCAGTGTACCCGTATCGAAATAGGCGCCAGCACTGGCGAAAATCGAATAGCACAGGCCACGTTTTTCCCGCACCTCTTGAAAAAGCCGAGACGACATGCCGCCCCCAAAGGCCGTGGAGAAAATCTGCGCCGTGTAGATATCGGGATCTTTGTAATTTGGGCTTTCAAATGACAACGCAAAATGCGCCTGCTCAAGATCTTTCACGCGGCGCATTTCTCCGCCCTGAAATTGCGCCGGTGTCACCAGTGACTGCACTCGCGGGGTCAAATCTCCAAAAATATCCTCACACTGCCGCAAAATTTCCGCATGATCCACCGCTCCGGCCGCCGCCAGAACCATTTGATCTGGGCTATAATTCTCACGGACAAATTGCGACAAATCTGTTCGTTGGAACTGCGCCACCCGCTCTTCAGGCCCTAGGATTGATCGCCCAATGGCCTGATTGGGATAGCAAACCTCTTGCAGCCAATCAAAGATAATATCATCTGGTGTGTCCAGCGCTTGCCCAATCTCAGAGAGGATCACCCCGCGCTCGACTTCAATCTCAGCCGGGTCAAAAATCGAATTGAGCACAATATCTGAAATGACATCCAAGGCCAAAGGAACGTCGCCTTGCAGGACCCGCGCATAATAGGCGGTCATCTCGCGGCTTGTATAGGCATTGATATACCCGCCCACATCCTCAATCGCCTCGGCAATTTGCACCGAACTGCGGCGCGCTGTCCCCTTAAAGGCCATATGCTCAAGAAAATGCGCAATGCCGTTTTGTTCGATGCGCTCATGGCGGCCGCCGGCGTTGACCCATATGCCCACAGAGGCCGATTTCAGCCCCGGCATATGTTCGGTGACGATGCGAAAGCCATTTTTCAGGCGATGGGTTTGGACGGTCAAAGGGCTATACGCTCGCGAATTAGAGATTTCATAAGTTGCAAATCATTGGGCATTTCAGTCACACGCTCATCGCGGTCAAACAAGTCCGCCAGCCAGCGCGGCAAGGCCGGCCGCAGACCCATGGCCGCCTCAACAGCGTCAGGGAATTTTGCCGGATGTGCCGTTGCCAGCGTGATCATTGGGGAGCTTCCCAAATGTTCCTCAGCCACTTTCACCCCTACGGCAGAATGTGGACAGAGCACTTCACCGGTGGCGGCAAAGAAGGTTTGGATGGTGGCGCTGGTTTGCTCATCGGAGCTGCGGCCACTGTCAAAATGCGCGCGCAGGGCTTGTAAGGCCCCCTGGCTGATGCCGAAACCGCCCTGCTTCATCTCTCCCATCAGCTGCGCCACAGCCGCGCCATCTCGGTCATAGGCATCAAAGAGCGCGCGCTCGAAATTCGAGGAGACTTCAATATCCATAGAGGGGGTGATGGTGGGAAAGACTTGATCGGTGTCATAGCGTCCGGTGTTTATGGCGCGGTGCAAGATGTCATTTCGGTTGGTGGCAATCACCAAACGGTCAATCGGCAGCCCCATGCGCTTGGCGATATAGCCAGCAAAAATATCTCCAAAATTGCCCGTGGGGACGGTGAAAGAGACCTGGCGATGCGGGGCGCCGAGGCTGGTTGCGGCGCTAAAATAATACACCACCTGCGCCAAAACCCGGGCCCAGTTGATCGAGTTGACCCCGGCCAGTTTCACCCCATCGCGGAATTCAAAATCATTGAACATATCTTTGAGCATGGCTTGGCAGGTGTCAAATGTGCCCTCCATTGCAATGGCGTGGACATTGGCCTCGACCGGTGTGGTCATTTGGCGGCGCTGAACCTCTGAGACCCGGCCATTGGGAAAGAGAATAAATACATTGGCCGCATCCAAGCCACGAAAAGCCTCAATCGCAGCCGACCCGGTGTCACCGGAGGTGGCGCCGACGATGGTCACCTGCTCGCCGCGCCGGGCGAGTGCCTTTTGAAACAACTGGCCAATCAGCTGCATGGCAAAATCTTTGAAGGCCAATGTTGGACCGTGAAACAGCTCAAGCAGATGATGGTTTGGCCCCAATTGCACCAATGGCGCACGTGCGGCATGACCAAAACTCGCATAGGCGGCCGCAATCGCATCCATCAGCTCGGCATCGCTGAAACAATCGCCCACAAAGGGTTTCATCACGCGAAAAGCAATCTCCTCATAGGGTTGACCGGCCAGCGCCGCAATATCCTGAGCACTCATCTGCGGGATGGTTTGCGGCACATAAAGCCCGCCGTCTCTTGCCAGTCCACTCATCATGGCCTCTTCGAAAGATAAGACAGGCGCATTCCCGCGGGTTGAGATATATTTCATTGCCTTGACCCTAAGTTTTGATGTCACGGGATCGGTAAAGGAAATAGCCAGACATTCCAAGCCAGATTAATGCCAAAGAAAACCAAGTCAGCGCATAATTGAGATGGTCATTGGGGATATTGGCACTCATTTTGGGCAATGGTTTGGCCGCATCATCGGCAAAGCTGCTGCTCCGCAGCACAAGTAAGACCGGCTCGGTCTGCAAATATGCGGATAATGCGCGCACATCTCGCGCAAACCATATATTCGCCGCAAGATCATTGTCGGGGGTAAAGCTGTCAATCTCCTGCGGCCATTGCAAATTGCCCGTCACCCGGCCCAGCCCTTGGGGCATGGCAGGCATATCGGCGCGCACGGAAATAAATCCGCGATCCACCATGATCTTGCGGCCATCACTCAGCTCGAAGGGGCTGATCAATCGATAACCGGCTCCATAAATCTTTTGCGACACCAGGACTCGGACCGTGCGATCACCGATATACTGTCCTGTCCCACGCACGGGCAGAAGGTCATGGGTGGCCGGGGTGAGCTGGGCGGGAATATCGATGGCGGGGGCGAGAATTTTACGCTCAATCTGCGCCAGAATTTCCGTTTTCCAAGCCAAGCGCTGCAATTGCCAGACGCCCAGACCCAGCAGAACAGCCGTGCCCACCGTGCCCACTATGATCATGCCCCAATACCGCATTTCATCCCCTTCAAAGTGCAAAAAGGGCAGCTGCGCGCCGCCCTTTTCGAAAAATGACCGTTGCCGGCCGGCAAGACCGATTTAGCCAGCCCAGAGGTAAACGGCTGCGAACAAAAAGAGCCAAACCACGTCCACGAAGTGCCAATACCAGGCCGCAGCCTCAAATCCCACATGGCTTTTCGGCGTGAAATGACCCTTGGTGGCGCGGATCAAACAGACCAGCAAGAAGATCGTACCGATCACAACATGCATGCCGTGGAAGCCTGTGGCCATGAAGAAGTTGGCGAAGGTGATCTCGCCAGAGAAGGTCCAGCCGTCAACAACCAGCAATTCACGGTATTCATAGACCTGAAATGCTGTGAAAACAGCGCCAAAAGCAATCGCTAAGATCAACCCCATGCGCAGGTCTTTGCGGTTGTTGTCATGCACCAAAGCATGGTGGGCCCAGGTGGCAGCACAGCCTGAGATCAACAGCAGAAGCGTGTTGATCAAGGGCAATTCGAAGGCGTTGATCTGGTGAAACTCGGGCTTCACATATTCCGTGCCGACATATTCATACATCGGATACAGCTGATGCTTAAAGAAGCTCCAGAACCAGGCCGAGAAGAACATGATTTCAGACATGATGAACAAGATGAAGCCATAGCGCAGGCCAATTTGCACAACGGGTGTGTGATCGCCCACATGGCTTTCAGCCACAACTTCGCTCCACCATGCGTACATGACGTAAAGCACGCCAACAAAGCCGGCCAAGAAGATGTAGGGTCCGTTGTCATGCATCCAGAGGATCGCCCCTGTCAGCATCACCAAAGCCGACAATGAGCCCAGAAGCGGGTTCACCGAAGGGGGAAGGATGTGATAATCGTGGTTCTTTTCATGTGCCATAGTTGGGCCTCGTCGAACTTAGTTTCGTTTTATGGGTGTATCGATCTGCAACGCAGTCTGCGCCTCGGGCAAATCAATTTCGTGGAACGTATAGGATAAAGTAATCGTATGGATATACTTACCTTCTGTGTCATCCACAATTTCAGGATCAACATAGAAAGTCACGGGCATCTGGACCCGCTCACCAGGCATCAACAGCTGCTCTTCGAAGCAAAAGCAATCGATCTTGGTAAAAAAGCCGCCCGCTTGATAGGGGGTGACATTATAGCTGGCCGATCCGGCAATGGGCCGGTCGGTGGGATTATAGGCCTCATAGAAGGCCAAGCCGGTTTCGCCGATCTTCAACTCCATGGTGCGTTCAACCGGTTTGAAACGCCATTTCATGTCTTTTTCGACAGAGGCGTCGAAGCGAATCTTGATGGTTTGATCCAAGACTGTCTCGCTGCCCAGATCAGCCGTGCCGGTCACGCCTCCAAAGCCTGTGACACGGCAAAACCAGTCGTAAAAGGGCACGCTGGCCCAAGCCAGGCTTCCCATCACGACCACAACAGCCAAAGTTTGGCTCAAAGTCTTGATTTTCGGCGTCACTGGCTGGCCTCCTTGGTCACCGATGAGCGCGGAGCGTGGTCATATCCCTCGACCGGGCCTGTATTGGTGATTTTCACCAAGCTCAGCACCGTGACCAAGCCGATAAACAGCACCAAACATATAGCCACACCAAGGTTTTGACTGCGTCGGCGCCTGTGCATATCTGTTTCAACACGAAAACTCATGACCAGCCTCCCAAACCATAGGGCGCCAAAAGCGCCTCCGCCAAAATCGCAAGAAAATGCACAAAGAGATAGAGCAGCGAGAACTTAAAGAAGCTGCGCTCGACCTTGAAGTTATCCGCCTCAGAGGCCTGTTCATCGCGCCGCCAAATGCGCAGAGCATCCTTGAGGACGATCGTGTTGCAAATCAACGCGACGGTCAAATAGATCAGCCCTCCAATCGAGGTGAAGGCCAAGCCAATCGCGAGGGCGGCCTGCAGCACCGCATAGGCGAGAATGTGACGCCGCGTCGCCGGACGCCCATGGGTGACGGTGAGCATCGGCACATCGGCATCATCATAATCCGAGCGCATGAAAAGCGCGAGGGCCCAGAAATGTGGTGGGGTCCACATGAAGATCAGCGCAAACATTAAAACCGCCTCAATCGAGACAGAACCCGTGGCGGCAACCCAGCCGATCAGCGGCGGGAAGGCTCCGGCTGCGCCCCCAATCACAATGTTTTGCGGCGTGGCGCGCTTGAGCCATATGGTATAGATCACCGCATAAAAGAAGATGGTAAAGGCCAGCCATGCGGCCGCGTGCCAATTGGCCGCAAGCCCCAGCATGAGAACCGACAGACCGGACAAAGCCACTCCCAGCCCCAATGCCGCATCGGGAGAGGTCCGCCCGGATGGAATGGGGCGGGATTTTGTGCGGCGCATGATCGCATCAATATCCGCATCCCACCACATGTTCAAAGAGCCGGACGCTCCGCCACCGATGGCGATGAACAAAATCGCACAAAAGGCCTCAACCGGGTGCAAACGCACAGGCGCCGCCATCAATCCAACGAAGGCTGTAAAAACCACCAACGACATCACACGCGGCTTGAGTAAGGCGACATAGTCGCCAAACACCGGGTCGTACTCTGCGTTATGATTTGCCACCTTCGCCATCTACCTTTTGCTCAACGCGCGTTTAGTTTGATGCCACTTGAACAGAGGCTGGCACGCCAGCGAGCTCCTCAATCGTGCTGGAAAGCCAGGCATCATATTGCTCTTGGCTGACCACTTTTACAGTGATCGGCATATAGGCATGCGCCTGCCCGCAGAGCTCAGAGCACTGACCGAAGTAAACACCCTCTTTTTCTGCCGCAAACCAGAGCTCCGCCAGCCGCCCCGGAACCGCATCTTGTTTCACGCCAAAGGCGGGAATGGTCCAGGAATGAATCACATCGGCGCCGGTCAGCTGCATGACAACCGTCGCACCCACAGGCACAACAACCGCTGTATCGGTGGCCAGCAGATATTCATCGGGCGCATAGCCATAATCGGCCAATTCGTCTTTTTGCAGCATCACGCTGTCAAAACCGAAGCCATGATCGACATATTCATAACCCCAATACCACTGGTATCCAGTGACTTTGATGGTGATATCTGCTTCTGGGATTTCCTGCTGCTTAAACAAAATTGGCAGCGAGAAGGCACCGATCACCACCAAAATAGCCACAGGCACGACCGTCCAAACCACTTCGAGAACCGAATGATGGGTGAAAGTGCCGGGCGTGTCGTTGCGGCTGCGGTGGAACTTGAACGCAGCATAGGCCAGCAAACAGGTCACAACGACAGAAATCACTGTGATAATGACCAACAAGAAATTGTCGAGCCAGACAAGATCGCGCATCAATTCCGTCGCGGGGAATTGAAAGCCCATGCCCTTGGGCTCCGGCTTGCCGATGGTTTCCAATCCTTGGAAATTTTCTTGTGCTTGAGCAACGCCAGCCAAAGTGACCAGTGCTGCGCTTAACAGAGACGTAAGAATTCGCATGTTCTACCCTATGTCTTTCGCGCCTTCGCGCTTTTTCCGCCACACGAATGTGTGACGCGTGATTGTAATTTATGCAGCATCAATCATAACATTGCCTCACACGCAATTGGTTGATCCGCGTCAAAGGGACGCCAGTGGCAAAATTCACCCGCGAAAACTACTTTTCGCCAAAATATCGCAAGGAATTTCATGACTGATTCTCTATTTCGCCCGTTTGAGACCCATCTCGATCGGGAGTCGGCCCGCGAGATTCTTAAATCAACCTTGATCGGAGCGGAAGATGGGGAGCTGTTTTTAGAGCGCTCGAGGTCGGAAGTGCTGTCCTTCGACGACGGGCGGCTGCGCCGGTCGAGCTTTGAGGCCTCCGAGGGCTTCGGTCTGCGCGCAGTTCAAGGCGAGCGGGTTGGCTATGCGCATGCAACCGAAATTTCCGAGCAGGCCATGCGCCGCAGCGCAGGCACGGTGCGCCTAGCAGTTGAGGCAGGTGGCGGGCCATTATGCGCCGCACCGCCGGCCACCAATCGCCGTCTTTACAGCGATCACAACCCCCTCAACGATTCGAGCTTCCCAGCCAAGATCGATATTCTGCGCGAGATTGATGCTTATGCCCGCGGTTTGGATCGCCGGGTGGTGCAAGTCTCAGCGACCATAGCCGCCTCCCATCAAGAGGTGGTCATCTTGCGCGCAGAGGGGCCCGATGTTTCCGACAGTCGCCCGATGGTGCGCATGAATGTCTCGGTGATCGTGGAGCAAGACGGGCAGCGCCAAACCGGCTACGTCGGGGGCGGCGGGCGCTATGGGCTGGATGGCATGCTTGCGCCGAGCCATTGGCAACCTTTGGTGCGTGAAGCTCTGCGCATCGCTGTGGTCAACCTCGCCGCAATTCCTGCCCCCGCAGGTGTGATGGATGTGGCGCTGGGCGCCGGATGGCCCGGTATCTTATTGCACGAAGCGGTTGGCCATGGGCTGGAAGGCGATTTCAATCGCAAAGGCACCTCTGCCTTCGCAGGTCTCATGGGCCAAAGGATCGCAGCCCCGGGCGTCACCGTCCTCGATGATGGCACGATACCAGACCGCCGAGGATCTATCAGCATTGATGATGAGGGCACCCCCAGCGGAAAAAATACCTTGATCGAAGACGGTATATTGGTCGGCTATATGCAGGACCGACAAAACGCGCGGCTCAGCGGCAATAGCCCAACAGGCAACGGCCGCCGCCAAAGCTTTGCCCATGCGCCCATGCCACGCATGACCAACACTTATATGTTGGGCGGGAATGTAGATCCCAAGGACATGCTTCACGATATGAAAGACGGTATTTACGCCGTGGGTTTCGGCGGTGGCCAGGTCGATATCACCAATGGGAAATTCGTCTTTTCCTGCACCGAGGCCTATCTGGTCAAAAACGGCAAGATCGGCGCCCCAGTCAAAGGCGCTGCGCTCATTGGCGATGGAGCCACAGCGCTGCAGCAGATTCGCGCCATCGGCAATGACATGCGTCTCGACGACGGCATGGGCAATTGCGGCAAGCAAGGCCAGTGGGTGCCCGTTGGCGTGGGGCAGCCCTCCTTGCTGATCGGCGGATTGACCGTGGGCGGATCGGCAACTTAAAGCGCATCGCCGCCGCGTCGATCCTGCTTTCACTGAACGTTAACCATGCCCTGCCTAGCTTTTGGCCGTGACGAAAGCTACGCAAGGCAAGACAGCATATGACCCAACCTCCCAGTGGCGCCCAAACCTCACCCCAGCCGCGCATAAGCGAAGACGATCGCATCGCGCGGCTGCAATTGCTCCGCTCACCGCGCGTCGGACCGGCCACCTACAGGCGGCTTTTGGCAGAACATGGCACGGCGGCCGAAGCCCTGAGGGCCCTGCCCGATTTGGCCCGCAGCAAGGGGGTCAAATCTTACCAGCTGTGCAGTGAGCATATGGCGCAGCGCGAATATTTCACCGGCAAAAAAATTGGCGCAGATCTCATTTTTGACCATGAATCCAGCTACCCGCGCCTGCTGGCTGAAATCCCAGACGCCCCGCCCTTCCTTTGGGTTTTGGGCCATCAAGCACAGCTCACGCGTCCCTGCGTGGCGGTCGTGGGCGCGCGCAATGCCTCCTCCTTGGGGACGCGCATGGCCCATCGTCTGGCCGCAGGTCTTGCAGAGGCGGGTTTGATCGTTGTGTCCGGCCTGGCCCGTGGCATAGATGCCGCAGCCCATGCCGCCAGCCTGGATCATGGCACCATAGGCGTGCACGCCGGCGGCATCGACGTGATCTACCCGCCCGAAAATACCGAGCTTGCCAGATCCATGCTGCAAAAAGGCGCGCGCATTTCGGAACAGCCCATTGGATTTCACCCCACCGCACGATTTTTTCCCAAGCGAAACCGCCTCATCTCCGGCCTCTGCCAGGCGGTTGTGATTGTGGAGGCGGCGGCGAAATCCGGCACGTTTATCACCGCAAGGCAGGCGCTCGATCAAGGGCGCGAGGTCCTGGCTGTGCCTGGCCATCCCATGGATGCCCGGGCCGCCGGGTGCAATGTGCTGATCCGCGATGGCGCCTGTTTGGTGCGCAGCGTCGATGATATATTGCAGGCAATCTATCCCGCAACTCACCAACCGCCGCCGCAACCGCCAATGACCGGCCAGAGTCGCCCCCAAATCATCCAGACGACCTTGCCCCTGCCTCCCAGCAAAACACAGGCCTATCAAACTCGGCGCAAAGATTTGGTTCAGACTTTGCACGCCGAAATTTTAGACCGTCTCAGCGCCGCGCCCCTGGCGGAGGATCAGTTGATCCGCGATCTCAAAAAACCGGCCGCCCATGTCGCACCGGCCATCACCGAACTGGAGCTTTCTGGCCGACTGGAACGTCATCCTGGCGGACTTTTGACGCGCATCCTCAACCACTAAATTTGTTTTTTTGCGCAACCTCCATTGACAAATTGCTCTTGCACCGCCTTTTTGGCGCCAGAAATTTCCGTAACTCGCAGGGTATCCCCATGGCTGTTGTTGTTGTAGAATCTCCTGCTAAGGCAAAGACAATAAATAAATATCTTGGACCGGGCTTCACAGTTCTTGCCTCCTACGGTCACGTGCGCGATTTGCCGCCCAAAGATGGATCGGTGGATCCCGAGAATGAATTTGAGATGCTTTGGGAGGTTGGCGCGGCCAGCAAAAAACATGTCAAAGCCATCGCCGATGCCCTGAAAGAAGACAATGAGCTGATCCTTGCAACCGACCCTGACCGCGAAGGCGAGGCGATCAGCTGGCACTTGCAAGAGACGCTCACCAAGCGCCGCGCGATCAAAAAAGATACGCCGGTCTCTCGCGTGGTCTTCAACGCCATCACCAAGACCGCCGTCACCGAGGCCATGAAAAATCCCCGTCAGGTGGATATGGAATTGGTGGAGGCTTATTTGGCCCGCCGCGCTCTGGATTATCTTGTGGGTTTCAAACTCTCCCCCGTGCTCTGGCGGCGCTTGCCGGGGGCGAAATCGGCTGGCCGGGTGCAATCGGTATGCCTGCGGTTGATCGTCGACCGGGAAATGGAAATCGAGGCCTTTCATGCGCGTGAATATTGGACCGTCAGTGCCAGTCTCAGCACGCCGCGCGGCCAGCAGTTTGACGCGCGGCTGACCAGCCTGGGCGGCAAGCGCCTCGATAAGTTCGATCTGGCGAATGAAACCGAAGCGGAATTGGCGGTTCAGGCGGTGCGGAGCCGGGATTTGATCGCCACCTCCGTGGAAGCAAAACCCGCCAATCGCAACCCCTCTGCCCCCTTCATGACCTCGACCCTCCAGCAAGAGGCAAGCCGCAAGTTCGGCATGGGTGCCCGGCAAACCATGTCGGCGGCACAGCGCCTTTATGAGGCTGGTCTGATCACCTATATGCGGACCGATGGGATCGATATGGCGCCGGAAGCGGTGCAGGCCGCCCGCGCTGTGATCCGCGCGCGCTATGGGGCGCAATATGTGCCAGAGCAGCCACGTCTCTATAAAAATAAAGCAAAAAACGCGCAAGAGGCGCATGAATGCATTCGGCCCACCGAAATGGATCAAGCCCCGGACACTCTGTCCATATCCGACTCGGATCAAAAGAAGCTCTATGATCTGATTTGGAAACGGACAGTCGCCAGCCAAATGGCCGCAGCGCGTTTGGAGCGCACAACGGTTGACATTGCCTCAAGCGATGGTCAGGTCGGGTTGCGCGCCACCGGGCAAGTGATGCTTTTCGATGGCTTTATGCGGGTCTATGAGGAAGGGCATGACGACACGGTTGTTGATGAAGATGACAAGCGGTTGCCGCAAATCAGCGCCGAAGACCCCTTGGCCAAAAAATCCGTCACCCCTGAGCAGCATTATACCCAGCCGCCACCGCGCTATACCGAGGCCAGTTTGGTCAAACGTATGGAAGAGCTCGGCATTGGCCGCCCCTCCACCTATGCCTCGGTTGTGACGACGATCCAGGACCGCGACTATGTGCGCAAAGAGAAAAATCGTCTGATTCCCGAGGATAAGGGGCGTTTGGTCACTGTTTTCCTCAGCAGTTTCTTCCGCCAATACGTCGGCTATGAATTCACGGCCAATTTGGAAAATGAATTGGACGACGTTTCCGCGGGCGATCGCGAGTATCGCACAGTTTTGAGCCGCTTCTGGAAGGACTTTAAGGTCGCGATTGACGAGGCGATGGATCAATCCATCACTGAAGTTCTTGAAAAAATTAACGATGTGCTTGAGCCGCATCTCTTTCCCGTTGAAGAGCCTGGGGTTGATCCACGCGTCTGCAAAAGCTGTGGCAATGGGCGATTGTCCATGCGCACCGCCCGATCGGGCGGCGCATTTATCGGCTGCTCGAACTACCCCGATTGCCGCTTTACCCGCCCATTTGGACCACCGGGCACCGAAAGCAGCGCCATAGGTCCCGATGGCAAGCTCTTGGGGCATGATGGCGCAGATCCCATCAGCCTGCGCGATGGGCGCTACGGGCCCTATGTGCAGCGCGGCACAGTCACGGAGGAAAATCCCAAACCACCGCGGATGTCCATTCCGAAGAGCTGGTCCTTGGATGATTTAACCTTGGAAAAGGCCGTGCAACTTTTATCCCTGCCTCGCGAAATCGGCCCCCATCCCGAAGACGGGGTGATGATCGAATCGTCCATTGGACGCTTCGGCCCCTATGTGAAACATGGCACGCTCTACGCCAATATCGGCGATATTGACGAAGTGTGGAGCATCGGGATGAACCGCGCTGTGGAAGAATTGGCGAAAAAGGCCGCACGCAGCGGACGAGGTGCGGCGGCCAAGCCCTTGTATGAGTTGGGCGAGCATCCAAGTGAGGGCGGCCCGATCAATGTCATGGATGGGCGCTATGGTCCTTATGTGAAATGGGGCAAAGTGAATGCCACGATTCCAAAAGAGATTGAACCGGCCCAGGTCACCGTCGCAATGGCGGTGGATCTGATTGCGCAAAAAGCGCCTGCGAAAAAGAAGAAAGCGGCGGCCAGCAAAAAAACCGCCACCAAAAAAACAGCCGTCAAAAAGCCAGCCGCGGCGAAAAAAACACCCTCGAAAAAGGGTTAGGTCCTGGCTTTAACGCTGCGGCGGGGCGCCAAAGGCGCGCAGAACCTCCTGCGCGGCACGTTGGACCGGGTCAAGCGTATCCGATAGGATTTGCACCCGGTCAAACCGTGAGGGATCTGCCTCAACCGCCGCGCGCAGGGCCGATCCAAAGGCCATACGCAATTCTGTTCCGATATTGAATTTGCAAATCGCCGTCTGTGCGGACAAATGCCGGCGCTGCTCGACCGGAACACCAGAGCCGCCATGAATGACCAAAGGCACCGACGTCAGCGCCTCAATCTGCGCAATGCGCTCCAAATCCAGACCGCCCTGCTTGTCCTGCTGTAAATGAACATTGCCAACGCTTATGGCAATGGCGTCCGCGCCGCTCTCGCGGGCAAATAGTGCCGCCTCTTCCGGATCGGTTCCATTCGAGCTTTCCCCGCCAGAATATCCGACAAACCCGATTTCACCCTCACAGGAAATGCCGGCCGCATGGGCCATCTCGGCAATGGCTGCGGTTTCATCAATATTTTGACGCAAGGGCTTGCGCGAACCGTCAAACATGACCGAGGTGAAGCCGCTGTCAATCGCAAGTCTACAGTCCTCAAAGGTATAGCCATGATCCAAATGGGCCACCACAGGCACCGAGGAGGCCTCGGCCAAATGCCGAAACATTTTACCCAGCACCGGCAGCGGCGTATGCGCCCGGCACGATGGCCCAGCCTGCAAGATGACCGGGCAATTCTCCGCCTCAGCCGCCGCCACATAGGCGCGCATATCTTCCCAGCCAAGGGTCACCAATCCCCCCACCGCATAGCCCTGCTTTAAGGCCGGCTGCAGCACCTCGGCGAGAGTGGCAAGGGTCATTTGAATTTCGCAATCATATCTTTGATGCCCGGAATGGTTTCGATTTGATAGGCATGGGTTGGCTGGAAATATTGCACCAGCGAACGCTGGCTTAACCCGCCCAGAATGGTGAAATAATACATCTCATAGCCCGGCAGAACACAGCAGGGGTGATAGCCATTGTCGAGACAGATGGTTGAGCCATCCACGATATGATAGGCATCCCCCGGCTTATTGTCCTCGCGCTGCAACATTTGCACACCCGAGCCCCAATTGGGCTTGAAGCGGAAATTATAGGTTTCATCATGGCGCGTCTCTATGGGCAGTCGATCGGTGTCATGCTTATGGCTTGGAAAGCCCGACCATCCGCCTGCACCGACTGTAAACAGCTCACTCACCAACAGGCGGCCAACTTTTCCATGCTGTTTCTGACCAAGTATATGTTTGATTTTACGATGAGTTTTCGTGTCGTCCGAGCCGTATTGCACCAGGTCAATCTCATCGGCCCGCACCGCGAAAGGAACCAAGACCTCGTCATATTTCGCCCCAGCAACGAAGACCTCGGCGGTCTCCGAAAGACACACCATCTCCACTTTCGCCCCCGACGGCACATAAACCCCCTCTGGCTCTCCGCCCCAAACATCTTCAACACGCCCGCCCAATCCGGCGGTTTTGAACCCTTCGACATCAACATCAATCGAGCCCGTGGCCGGAACAATGCAGGTCTCATAGCCCGGCACCTGATAGGTAAAGGCCTGACCCTTGGTCAGTTTTACAATGTTGAAATAATTCAGCGGAACCGTGGAATCATCCACATCCACAATGGGGGAGTTTTTATTGTCAAAAGGGGCTATGTGCATGGTTTAATCTTTCACCTCTGTGGGACCGGCCTGCGCGGCCAAAAATGTTTCTAAATCGGCCGGAAAGGGCATGGCCGGCGCGCAGCCAGGCTTGCCCACAACGATAGCCGCACAGGCAGAGCCGCGCAGAACCGCATCTTTAAGCGGCAAGCCCTGCGCCAGAGAGGCCAGAAAACCCGCCATAAAACTATCCCCTGCCCCTGTGGGTTTCAACGCAGTGACCGGGTAAATACCCGTGCGCAATTCTTGATCCCCCGCAAAGGTAATCGCGCCTTTCTCACCCATTTTGTAGATCACAATCTTCGCAGTGCTCTGCGCCAGAGCGCGCGCCTTGGCCAGACCTTTGTCCAGTCCACCGGCCATGAAGCCAAATTCTTCGTCATTGCCCACAATCACATCCGACAGCGCACCGGCGCGAGACAAGACCTCTTCGGCCACCTGCGGCGATGGCCAGCTGTAGGGGCGATAATCCACATCAAAGATGATCGGCAGCCCGGCCGCGCGGGCCAGATCGAAGGCGTGGAAGGCCGCAGAACGGCTTGGCTCGGCCGCAAACACCGTTCCCGCTGTCACAAGAGCGCCGAAATCACCATAATTGACAGCCTCGGCGTCGGCTGCAGTAAACTGAAAATCAGCCGCGCCATTGCGATAGATCACGCTTTGATGCTCTTTGACGCGCGTTTCATAGACGGCCAGGGAGTTGCGAAATTCACCGCCAACCGCTTTGACATGGCTGCAATCCACGCCATAATTTTTTAGCTGATTGACACAGTAGCGCCCAACGCTGTCATCGCTGACAGAGGTCACCAAAGCCGACTTGCCGCCAAGTTTTACAAGCCCCGCCGCAATATTGGCCGAGGACCCTCCTAAACCGGCGGTGAAGACCTCCGCCTCCTCCGTCTTCGTTCCGGGCGGATCTGGAAAGAAATCCATCCCCGCGCGACCAATGACAACAAAATTATTCTGAGCGATACCCGCCAAGAGGTTTTGCATAGCTACACCCCGCGCCGCTGTTTCTTGCGGCCGCTTTCCCAATCTTCATGGGCGTCGCGGACGGAAGAATGGGCGCTGACCTGGGGCGTGCCGACTTCCCACCAGCTGTGCCCTTCGGTCGTCCAGCCTTCATAGGCATCCACATCCATGACGATCACGCTGGTTTTATCTGCCGCCTTGGCCCGCTTAAACGCCTCTGCCAATTCAGCAGGGTTGGCCACCCGCTCCGCAAGCGCGCCCATGGCCGCCGCATGGGCGGTGAAATCAACGGCAAAGGGGGCGTCGATCGTTGGGCAATCGGCGATGAGATTGTTAAAGCTCTCATTTCCGGTGTTATTTTGCAGCTTGTTGATCACCGCGAACCCGCCATTGTCGAGCACCAAAATAATCAATTTCTTGCCCGTCAGCACGGATGAGTAAATGTCTGAATTCATCAGCATGTAGCTGCCATCACCGGTAAAGACGATGGTGTCTTGCGCAGGTTCAAGCTCACTTTGCGCGATGCGTGCCCCCCAGCCACCTGCGATTTCATAGCCCATACAGCTGAAGCCAAATTCCACATCCACAGTGCCAATATCCAAGGTCCGCCAGTTCGCCGTCACCTCCGCGGGCAAACCGCCTGCCGCGGCAACAACCCGGTCACGCGGATCGCAGAGCGCGTTGACCACACCAATCGCCTGGGCGTAGGAATTGGGCCGATTGCCCGGCTTCACATTCTGCGCCACATAGGCGTCCCATTTGCGGCGCTCGGCTTGCGCTTCGTCCAACCAAGCGGCAGGGGCGCGATAGCCCCCCATTTGCTCGGTGAGCGCCCGAAGGCCCAGCTTGGCGTCACCCACCAGCGGCAGGGCGCGATGCTTGCCCGCATCATGGCGCGCGGTGTTGAGCGAGATAAATTGCGCATCTTGCGCAAAGGCCGTCCATGATCCTGTGGTGAAGTCTTGCAAGCGACTGCCGACCGATAGGATGACATCCGCCCGTTCTGCCAGCCAATTGCCGCTATCAGATCCCGTCACCCCAACCGGCCCAATGTTCAGGGGATGATCGGCCAAGAGATTGGCGCGGCCCGCAATGGTCTCAATCACAGGAATGCCGCAAGCTTCTGCAAATTGGGTCAGCTCGGCCACGGCCTTGGCATATTGCACCCCACCACCGGCGATGATCGCCGGGCGTTTGGCAGCTTTCAAGGCAGCAATCGCATCCTCAAGCTCGCGCGCATCCGGCATTTGCTGACGAATGCGGTGCACTTTGGGTTCAAAGAAAGACAGAGGGTAATCATAGGTCCAACCCTGCACATCCTGTGGCAGAGCGATAAACGCCGGGCCGCAATCGGCCGGATCAAGCAAAGTCGCCAAAGCCGCCGGCAGGGTTTGGATCACCTGCGCCGGATGGGTGATCCGGTCCCAATAGCGACAAACCGCTTGAAAACTATCATTGAGCCCAAGCGCCGGATTGCCAAAATGCTCCAGCTGTTGCAGCACTGGATCGGGCAGTCGGGTCAAAAACGTATCTCCGCAAAGCATCAGCATCGGTAGGCGGTTGGCATGGCACAAGGCCGCTGCGGTCAATAGATTGGCCGTGCCGGGCCCTGCTGAGGCCGTACAAAACATGAATTTTTGGCGTAGGTGATATTTGGCGTAGGCCGCCGCCGCGAACCCCATGCCTTGCTCATTTTGTCCGCGATACAGCGGCAGAACATCGCGGTGGTCGTATAGGGCCTCTCCCAAACAAGGCACATTGCCATGGCCAAAAATGCCAAAACCCCCGCCACATACGCGGGTTTTCTCTCCGTCAATGTCAATATACTGCGCCGCCAAATAGCGAATGATGGCCTGTGCGGTGGTCAGGCGAATGGTTTTATCTGCTGTGTCCACAGAAAATACTCCGATTTAAATGCAAAGACCCTGCCCCATCTTGGCAAGCCGTTCGGGGGTTAGGATACTATTTTTGCAACCGGTTGCAAGAGTGGAAGTCGCCCCTATTGCCCCGCGCGATACCAGGCCGTCAAAAGCGCGCGATCCTCTTGTGGAATATCCGTGATATTGGCCGGCGGCATGGCGTGGCTCACCCCCGCTTGCAAATAGATCGCGCGGGCATTGCGCGCCACATCCGCGCGGGTTTCGAGCAAGACACCTTTCGGTGCCCAGCGCAGCCCATCCCAAGCCGGCGCGCGCGCATGGCACATGGCGCAGCGGCCCTGCACAATTTCATGCGACCGCTCAAAACCCTCTGCCTCCGCAAACCGCATCTCGTAACGGGTCAAAGGCACGGCTTCGGCCTGCTCCACATCTCCGTCAAAACCGGGTGCCGAAGACAGCCAAGCAATGGCAATAAACAAGATCACAGTGACCGCCCACGTCCAATTCGGCCGGCCCTTACGCGCATTCATGGAATTGAAGTAATGACGAATCGTCACGCCGATCAGAAAAACCAAACAGGCTATGATCCAAGCATTGGGCGTGCCAAAGGACAAAGGATAATGGTTCGACAGCATCAAAAAGATCACGGGCAAGGTGAGATAATTATTATGGGTCGAGCGCAATTTGGCAATTTTGCCATATTTGGCCGCCGGCTCCCGCCCCGCTTTCAAATCCGCCACCACGATTCTCTGATTGGGCATGATGATCATCGCCACATTGGCCGTCATGATCGTGGCCGTAAAAGCTCCCAGATGCAAAAGCGCCGCGCGGCCGGTGAAAATTTGATTATAACCCCAAGACATCGCCACCAAGACCGCAAAGAGCAAGAGCATCAGGAGCGTTGGGCGCTCTCCCAAAGGCGATTTGCACAGCACGTCATAGATCACCCAGCCAATCGCCAGAGATCCCGCTGAAATGGCAATCGCTTGCCATGTGGTAAGATCCATCTTCGCTGGATCAATCAAATAGAGCTCCGAGCCGGCCCAATAGACCACCATCAACATGGCAACGCCGGACAGCCAGGTGGTGTAGCTCTCCCATTTGAACCAGGTCAGATGCTCTGGCATGGCCTCCGGAGCAATGAGGTATTTCTGGATGTGATAAAATCCCCCCCCATGCACCTGCCACTCCTCACCATCGGCGGGCCCGTCAATGTTGCGGTTCAACCCCAAATCCAGCGCGATAAAATAAAACGATGAGCCAATCCAAGCCATGGCGGTGATGACATGGAGCCAACGCACGGCAAAGCTGATCCAGTCCCAAAATATTGCAGCATCATACATGATCTGATCCCTTAGCTACCTCTGTAGGTGGAAAACCCATGGGCGGACAACAGCAAGGGCACATGGTAATGATCATCTTGCGACATGCCAAACCGAATGGGCACCACATCTAAGAACAATGGCGCCTGTGCCGCCTGTCCTGTGCTGCGCAGATAGTCGCCCGCGTGGAACACCAGCTCATACTGCCCGAGGGCAAAATCCTCTTTCGACAGGATTGGGCTGTCGGTGCGCCCGTCGGCATTGGTCACCGCTTCCCCCAGTTTGATCGCCTGGCCGTTGTCGTAGCGAAACAGCTCGATGTGGATCCCAGCAGCCGGGCAACCTTTGGCCGTGTCTAAAACATGTGTGGTCAAAAATCCATTCATGATCTATTCCTTTTTTGCTTCCCTAATCTCTGCGCAAAAAATAAGCAAAGGGAAAGCCCAAGATGGAGAAAATTATGAAACGTTACCCACGCGATATGTCCGGATATGGCCCCACCCCTCCCGCAGCGCAGTGGCCAGGAGGCGCCAAAATTGCGGTTCAATTGGTGCTGAACTATGAAGAGGGCGGCGAAAACACCATATTGCATGGGGATGCCGCCTCTGAAGCCTTTTTGTCAGAGATCGTCGGCGCAGCCGCCTGGCCCGGTCAGCGCCATTGGAACATGGAAAGCATCTATGAATACGGTGCGCGCGCAGGATTTTGGCGGCTGCATCGCATGCTCAAAGACCTGCCCATCACCGTTTACGGTGTGGCCACCGCCTTGGCCCGCGCGCCAGAGCAACTGGCTGCGATGAAATCCGCCGGATGGGAGATCGCCAGCCACGGGCTCAAATGGATCGAATATAAAGATGCCACCCCCGAAGATGAGGCCGCCGATATGGCGGAGGCCATCCGCCTGCACACTGAGGTCGTGGGCACCCCGCCGCGCGGCTGGTATACGGGGCGCTGCTCGGAACACACCGTGCGCTTGGCCGCAGAAACCGGGCAATTTGTCTATGTGGCCGACAGCTATGCCGATGATCTTCCCTATTGGATGGAATTTGAGACGCGCGATCAGTTGATTGTGCCCTATACACTCGACGCCAATGATATGCGCTTTGCAACCCCGCAGGGCTTTAACGCGGGCGATCAATTTTTCAGCTACCTCAAAGACAGTTTCGACACGCTCTACGCAGAGGGCGGGCGCATGATGTCCATAGGCCTGCACTGCCGCCTGATCGGCCGGCCAGGCCGCGCCGCCGCGCTGCAACGTTTCATTGACTATGTGCAAAGCCATGAGGGCGTCTGGTTCGCCACCCGCGAGGCAATCGCCGACCATTGGACCCAAACCCACCCCCACAGGCGCCAAATGCGCCCCAGCGGCCTGTCCCGAGAGGCGTTCATAGCCGCCTATGGCGGAATCTTTGAGCATTCGGCCTGGGTCGCAGAGCGGGCGCATCGGCTGGAACTTGGCCCCATGCATGACACTGCGACCGGATTGCACAACGCCCTCTGCCGCGCCTTTCGCTCGGCCAGCCCCGAGCGGCGCCTGGGCGTGCTCACCGCCCATCCAGATTTGGCTGGAAAACTGGCGGCCGCAAAGCGCCTGACCGCGGAAAGCACCGCAGAGCAGGCCAGCGCAGGGCTGGACGCGCTGACCGACGACGAACGTAAGCGCTTCACGGCGCTCAACGACGCCTATGTGCAAAAACACGGATTTCCCTTTATCATCGCGGTAAGGGATCACAGCAAAGCCAGCATCCTTGCCGCCTTTGAACAGCGCATCACCCATGATCGCGAGACCGAATTTGCCGAAGCCTGCCGCCAAGTGGAGCGCATCGCAGAGTTCCGCCTGCGCGATCTGCTGCCGCGCTGAAGCCTCAAGAAGACCCCTGCATAACGCAGCCGGCCTTTGAAATGGCTTTGCTCAGAGGTCTTTCAAGCTCTGACCTGCCCTGCGTGGGTCAGAGAGCTAAAGGCCCAGCGGCATATGGCGGTTGACGTCTTTGTAAAGCAAATAGCGAAACACCCCCGGACCGCCCGCATAGCAGGCTTGCGGGCAAAAGGCGCGCAACCACATAAAATCGCCGGCTTCCACTTCGACCCAATCTTGATTCAGCTTATAGGCAGCTTTTCCTTCTAGCACATAGAGCCCGTGCTCCATGACATGGGTCTCTTCAAAAGGGATCACCCCGCCTGGCTGAAAGGTCACGATATTGACATGCATGTCATGGCGCAGATCGTCAGGTTCCACAAAGCGCGTGGTGCCCCATGCCCCATTGGTATCGGGCATCAATTGCAGCTCATGATCGGCCTCATGGGTGACAAAAGCCTCGGGTCGCGCGATCCCCTCAACCGGCACATAGAGTTTACGGATCCAATGAAACCGTAGGCACTCCTCAGGCGCCTCCAGCCGCCATTGCAACCCGCTGGGAATATAGGCATAGCTGCCCGCCCGCAAAGCATGCGCCTGCCCGTCCAGATGCAGCACGCCCGCACCCTGGGTGACAAAAAGCACCGATTGCGCCCGGGCCTCCATATCCGGTTTATCGCTGCCACCACCGGGGGAGACTTCCATGATATATTGCGAAAAAGTCTCAGCAAATCCGCTTAAGGGACGCGCCAAAACCCAGGCGCGTGTTTTGTGCCAATGGGGCAAAAAGCTGGTGACGATGTCGCGCATCGTGCCCTTGGGGATGACCGCATAGGCCTCTGTAAAGACCGCGCGCTGGGTCATGGTCTCCTTCTGACTCGGCAGGCCACCGGTCGGGAAATAATATTTTTGCGTGTCGCCCATGGGATATCCTTTCAAGACAGATCAATTCCTAACGCCAAACTGCGCAAAGAAAAAGCCCTACTGATGCGCGCCACCGCTCAAACAAAGGTGCAAAAATGCAAAAACACGCTTGGTCGGAAAACATATATAGTTTGTCCGATTTCAACCTGAATTCGCGCGCTGGATTGGCCACATTTGCCGCAAGGAGTCCGAGCGATGCGCTATTCAGCCCTCAGAGTAATAAAAGAAGCTCTTACCGGCCACAAAGGCTGGACGCCCGCTTGGCGGGACGTGACCCCGCAAGCGCATTATGATTACATCGTCATCGGTGGCGGCGGGCATGGATTGGCGACCGCCTATTATCTCGCGCGCAACCATGGGGCCAAGAAGGTGGCGGTCTTGGAAAAGGGCTGGATCGGCGGCGGCAATGTCGGGCGCAACACTACGATCATTCGGTCCAACTATCTGCTTGATGGCAATGAGCCATTTTACGAGCATTCGCTCAAGCTCTGGGAGGGGTTGGAGCAGGATTTGAATTACAACGCGATGGTCAGCCAGCGCGGCATTCTCAATCTCATCCACTCTGACGCGCAGCGCGACGCCTTCACGCGGCGCGGCAATGCGATGATTCTCAATGGGGCGGATGCGGATTTACTCTCCACGAAAACCATTCAAAAGCGCTACCCTTTTCTCAATGTGGACAACGCCCGCTTCCCCATCAAAGGCGGTCTGGCCCAGCATCGCGGCGGCACCGTGCGCCATGATGCAGTGGCCTGGGGCTATGCGCGCGCGGCGGATCAATTGGGGGTGGACATAATCCAAAATTGCGAAGTCACCGGCTTTCGCATTGAGGGCGGTAGATGCCTGGGCGTGGACACCAGCCGCGGCTATATCGCAGGCGGCAAAATCGCAGCCTGTGTCGCCGGATCCTCGGGACGGTTGATGTCAAAAGCGGGCATGCGCCTGCCCATCGAAAGCCATGTTCTGCAAGCCTTCGTCTCCGAAGGGCTGAAACCAGTGCTGCCCGGTGTCATCACCTTTGGGGCGGGGCATTTTTATTGCAGCCAATCGGATAAGGGCGGATTGGTCTTTGGCGGCGATATAGACGGTTATAATTCCTACGCCCAGCGCGGAAACCTGCCCGTTGTTGAAGATGTTTGCGAAGGGGCGATGGCCATATTCCCCATGCTCGGCCGTGTGCGTCTTCTGCGCATGTGGGGCGGTATTATGGATATGTCGATGGATGGCTCGCCCATCATAGACCGCACCCATATTGACAGGCTCTATTTCAACGGCGGTTGGTGCTATGGCGGCTTCAAGGCCACGCCGGCCTCTGGCTGGTGCTATGCCCATCTTTTGGCCACGGATGCCCCGCATGAATTTGCCAAGGCCTACCGCTTTGACAGGTTCGAAAAGGGGCAGATGATTGATGAAAAAGGCGTGGGCAACAACCCGCAGCTGCATTAGGAGCGCATGAGATATGATTATCAACCACCCGCTTCTTGGTCCACGCGACAGCGCAGAGTTCACCTATATGGGAGATGCCAAGCTCATCGACCGTCCCGATTGGCAAGAACGGGAGGCTTTGGCGAAATTTATTGACTATGGCTATATGCGCGACAATCCAGACGGGGTGCATCGTGAGCTTTGGTATCACGAGCAGGGCGATCGCTCCTTCCTTGTGGTCACCCGCGACACAACCACCCATGAAATTTCCGCTGTGGAGCTGGCCCGCGATGTCGCCCGAAGCCGAGGTCGGAGCAGATGAGCCAAATCAATCGCCTCTCTGGCGGGCAAATTGACCGCAGCCAAATTTTGGACTTCACCTTCGATGGCAAGGCCTACCAAGGGCATGCGGGCGACACGCTGGCCAGTGCGCTTTTGGCCAATGGCGTGCGCCTCATGGGCCGCTCGTTCAAATATCACCGCCCGCGCGGCGTTCTAACCGCCGGATCTGAAGAGCCCAACGCTCTTGTCGAGCTTCGAGAGGGCGCACGCAAAGAGCCCAATACCCGTGCCACAACGGCCGAGCTGTTTGGCGGCCTGAGTGCGATGTCACAAAATAGGATCGGCTCGCTGCACTTTGATCTGATGGCCATAAATGACCGGCTCTCAAATTTTCTGACCGCGGGATTTTATTACAAAACCTTCATGTGGCCCGCCGCCTTTTGGGAAAAACTCTACGAGCCGATTATTCGCAGAGCCGCCGGGCTGGGAAGTATCAGCTTGCAAGAGGATCCCGACGCCTATGATCGGGGCTTTTTGCACTGTGATCTACTGATCATCGGTGCGGGCCCTGCCGGGCTTGCCGCCGCGCTGACTGCGGGGCGTGCCGGCGCGCAGGTGATCTTGGCCGATGAAGATTTCACCCTCGGCGGACGGCTCAATTCTGAACGGCTCACCTTGGGCGATCAAAGCGGCGCAGATTGGGCCGCGCAAACTCTGGCGGAGCTGACCGGCCTCCCCAATGTCCGCATCATGTCCCGAACGACAGTGCTGGGCGCTTTTGATCATGGTATTTTTGGCGCTTTGGAGCGGGTGTCGGACCACCTGCCCCAGCCCGCGCCCGGCAAACCGCGGCAAGTGCTGTGGCGGATCTATACCAAGGGCAGCCTGCTCTGCGCGGGCGCCACCGAGCGCCCGATCGCCTTTGAGAACAATGATCGGCCCGGGATCATGCTGGCCGGGGCAATGCGCAGCTATGCCAACCGCTGGGCGGTGACCCCAGCGCAGAGGGTGGCGGTCTTTACCAACAATGACGACGGGCACCGAACCGCGGCGGACCTGCATGCGAAAGGCGTCTCTATTGCCGCCGTGATCGATGTGCGGCCCGATGCGCCACGCAGTGGCGACTATGAGGTCATCGCAGGCGGTCAGGTGATCAACAGCCGCGGACGCTTGGGGCTGAACTCCATTGAGGTCGCCCTGCCCGGCGGCGGAACGCGCCAATTGTCTTGCGGGGCTCTTGGCGTGGCGGGCGGCTGGAACCCCAATGTGCATCTGACCAGCCACCATCGCGGCCGGCCAGAATGGTTGCCACAGATTGCCGCCTTTGGCCCACCGGCAGAGGGACCAAAAGCGCTGCGGGTGGCCGGCGCGGCCAATGGCGATCTGTCGACCGCAGGCGCCCTGCGCGGCGGGGCGGATCAAGCCGCCGACTGGCTGCGAGAGAATGGGTTCCGAGCAACGGCCCTTGAGGTGCCCGAGGCCGAAGACGCCCCCATCTCCATCACGCCCTTTTGGGCCGTCAAAGGCTGCAACCGCGCCTGGCTGGATCAACAAAACGACGTGACGGTCAAAGACGTCAAATTGGCCCATCAAGAAAATTTTGTCAGCGTCGAACATCTCAAACGTTACACCACGCTGGGCATGGCCACAGATCAGGGCAAGACGTCCAATATGGGCGGGCTGGCGATCATGGCCGAGCTGACCGGCAAAACCATTCCCGAGGTCGGCACAACCATCTTCCGCCCGCCCTATACCCCAACCGCCATTGGGGCCTTCGCCGGCCGCGACCGCGGAACAGATTTCCGCCCCACCCGCAAGACACCCAGCCACGCTTGGGCCGAAGAACAAGGCGCGGTCTTTGTTGAAGTGGGCATGTGGTTGAGGGCGCAATGGTTTCCCAAAGCGGGCGAAACCCATTGGCGGCAGTCCGTCGACCGAGAAGTTCTGGCCACGCGCAAATCCGTCGGTATTTGCGATGTCACAACACTCGGAAAAATCGACGTGCAGGGCTCGGATGCCGCGACCTTTCTAAACAAGGTTTACTGCAACGGTTTCGCCAAATTGGCCACCGGCAAAACCCGTTATGGCGTGATGCTGCGCGAAGATGGCATGGTCATGGATGATGGCACCGCCGCCCGGCTGGCGGAAGATCACTTCGTGGTCACCACCACCACCGCCAATGCTGTCTCAGTCTTTCGCCACATGGAATTTGCCCGCCAGTGCCTCTGGCCAGATCTCGATGTGCAGCTGATGTCTACAACCGAGGCCTGGGCCCAATATGCGGTGGCGGGGCCAAATGCACGGCGGCTGCTGCAAAAGATCGTAGATCCCGAGTATGATCTGTCCAATGAGGCCTTCCCCTTCATGGCCTGCGCCAATATCACCGTTTGCGGCGGGCTGCGCGCCCGGCTGTTTCGGATCTCTTTCTCGGGCGAGCTGGCCTATGAAATCGCAGTGCCGACACGCTACGGCGATGCGATGATCCGGCGCCTTATGCAGGCCGGTGAGGAATTTGACGCAGTGCCCTATGGCACCGAGGCGCTGGGAGTCATGCGCATTGAAAAAGGTCATGCGGCCGGCAATGAGCTCAACGGCACCACCACGGCCTTAAATCTTGGCATGGGGCGCATGGTGTCCAAGGCAAAAGACAGCATCGGATCGACCCTATCGGAACGCAGCGGGCTGAACCATGCGGAGGCGCTCAAACTGGTTGGATTGCGGCCCCTGAACCCGGCCAACCCTGTGCCGGCCGGCAGCCATTTGATGTGCAAAGGCGATCCAGTGGATGCCGCTCATGACCAAGGCTATGTGACGTCCGCCTGTTTCTCGCCAAGTCTGGGCCATTCCATCGCGCTGGCCTATGTCAAAGCTGGAGACAGCCGCATGGGCGAAATCCTAAGGCTTGTCAGCCCATTGACCGGCTTTGATCATGAGGTTGAAGTGGTCAGCGCCCATTTCATCGATCCAGAGGGGGACCGTCTGCGTGCATGACCTGATCGCCACCACAGCTTTGGGCAAAAGCGCCCCAGCTGTCGACCACCATGGTCCCGTGACCTTGACCGAAGAGCCGGGCATCGCCCTGGCCTCTGTCGCTGCGCGCCGCGGGGGAGAGCGCACAACCGCCTTGGCCATGCGTCGCATGATCGGGCCGACCGCGCCCAAGGCGGGGCACTGGGCCGGCACGCGGGTCATCGCTTTTTGGACTGGCCCCGATCAATGGATGCTTGAAGCGCCCTATGACAGCGACGAATTTTTATTTGAGCGGGCGATAGCGGAAGTCAAAGGCAAGGCCTCCGTGACCGAACAAACCGGGGCCTGGTGCCGCTTTGATCTGCGCGGTCCAAATCTTGCGTCCGTTATGGAGCGGCTTTGCCCGATCAATATGGCCAAATTCATCGCCGGCAGCGCCACCCGAACCAGCATTCATCACCTGGGCTGTTTTGTGCTCTGCCGCGCCCAGGACCACATCTCGATCTTAGGGCCGCGCTCCTGCGCAGCATCATTGCACCACAGCCTGCTGACCGCCATTCGGGCCGCCTTTTAACGCTGCGGTCATATGCTCTCACGCCCGCGCCCCTAGACCGAGGGCACCGGACTGTTGTCCAAGACACGATAGAGATTGATGCGTCGGCGGTCCTCTTGGGGAGAGAGTCCAAAGGCCTCACGATAATGACGCATCATAGGCGTGGTCGAGCCATAGCCCACCTGCAGCGCAATTTGCGCCATACTGTCTTTGGAATACATCACCAGTTGCTTGGCCGCTTTCATCCGCAGCGCACGATAGTAATGCGACGGGCTCTGCCCCGTTGCCTTTTTGAAACTTCGCTCAATCTGCCGGGGTGAGACGCCCACGCCCTCCGCGACCTCCGCCACAGAAATCGGAGACTCCAGATGGGCTGCAAATATGGCCACCGCTTTGGCCACCACAGCCGGTAAGGTCGCGTCGGTGCTGCTGCTGCGATAGGTTGGGATACTCTGCTGCACCCCCTCACCCCGCATCAAAGGATGCTGGAACCAGCAGGCCACCTCCGTGGCCACATCTGCCCCCAGGCGGGTTTCGATCAACCGCAGTGACAGATCAAAGGCCGCAGCCGCCCCTGAGGCGGTGTAGCGGCGGCTCGAGACTTCAATGACCCGATCAGAGGCCTGAACCTCCGGAAATTCTGAACGGAAGGCCGCATCATAGCACCAATGCACCGAAACCACATGCCCGGCCATCACCCCAGAACGGACCAAAGGAAACACCCCGCCGCTGACCCCACCCAAAACCGCGCCATGGCGGGCCAATGCGCGCAATGCACCAAAACCGGCTTTGGCATTGGCAAACTGCGCCCGGGGCGGGCTGAGCAGAAACAGATAATCGGGCCGCGTCAGATCGGATAAAGCCAAATCAGGCTCAAAGCTGATCCCGGCGCTGGAGCGCCGCTTTGCCATCGTCTCGGCAACCAGTGACCAAGAAAACGCGTCCTGCCCCGATATCTCATTTGCCGCACGCAGAGGTTCGATCATCGAGGTCAGGCAGGCCATCGGAAAGCCTTCAAAAATCAAGAATCCAACGGACTGGGTTTTCACATCATTCATAAATATGATACTAACAGGAAAACTGGCCCGTAGATCAAGAGGTCAAACGCCAGGATTGAGGTTGATAAATGAGTGTTGAGAAAGTCACCCCGGCAATGGCGACCAAACGGACGCAGGAGCCGTCTCGGGCGCGCGACGGGTCTGAAAAAATTCTGGAACTGGCCATTGGACGTGAGCTGCGGGCCTTTCGGCGCGGCCAGGAGGTCACAGTTGCCGAGCTTGCCCATCGCACAGGCCTGTCAATCGGAATGCTGTCCAAGATTGAAAATGGCAATACCTCTCCCTCCCTCAAGACATTACAAACCCTTGCAACGGCGTTGTCTTTGCCAATCACCGCATTTTTTCGTGGCTTTGAGGCGCGCCAGGAGGCGGTCTACACAAAAAGCGGTGAAGGGATCGCGGCTGAGGAGGCTGGCACTCTGGCGGGTCATCAAACATATCTTTTGGGACATATCAGCGCCCCGTCCAGCGGGGTCATCGTAAAGCCATATTTGGTAACTCTGACCTCAGAGGCGGAGGTATTGCCAAGCGGCCAACAGGGCGGCACCCAGACCATCTACATGCTGGAGGGAGAAATGGACTACCGGCATGGCGACAGGCTCTACAGGCTTACCGCCGGGGACAGCTTGCAATTTGACGCTGAAAGCCCGCATGGGCCAGAGGCTCCGGCAAAATCCCCCGTTCGCTACCTGTCCATCGTCAGCGCGCCGCAGAGCAGCTGAACCCGCGCATCATCGCAGCAGGTCAAGCCCCGCCTTGCGATGGGTGTACCAAACCAGACCGGCCGCCACCGCCAAGGACATGCCACTCGAGATCACAAGAGACACACCGCCGGGCGCCGCAGCCCCGACCCAGAGCGCATGACCCATGGTCAGCGCGACACCAACAAGCGAAAGAAACAAAGCGGGCCGCGCTGTGGCCCGGCGCAGCAGCATCAAAACACAGCCCAATGCCCCCCCAAAAACTGCAACCGCAAAGGTGGCTGTCACCCAGCCGGGCCGATCGGCAATCACCGCCCTATAGGCAGGCGGGACATCCGCCAGGGCGTCGGGATCCATTTGTAGCGCAAAATTGAAACAGCCCAGGGCGTTCCAAATCAGGCCCAATAGGGCAATCATCCAAAACACAGGGCTCGGTTTCGTCATCACGCAGCGCCTCTCTTCTATAAGATTATGACCTAGGGAGCATCCCTATCATTGGCCCTCTCTCGCTCACAAGCCGCATTCATATCGCATGACCTCTAAAAACCCGATCTGCAGGGTGCACCTTGGGCCTTTATCAGTCATTTTATCTATAAGTAATGGAAGACCTCTGCATAACGCCATTTCAACATGAAATGAGGGCAGCGCCGGCCGGGGGGGCGCAGCTCGGTGTTGCCACCGGGCAAAGTGTTTTGGATTGGCGGTTGGGTTATGCAGAGGTCTTTAGAATATTATTGCACCCTAAGACGTCCATTCACATTGACTTTTTGCATCCTGAACTCTTCTCTCAAGGCTGAGAGATATTCAAAAATGCACCAAAATTGATTGGTTACGATACAGCGCGAGAAAAAGTCCATGACACCCACTCACACACTTGATCCGTGGCAATTTGCCCAGGATTGGCAAGACGGCTGGAACAGTCACGATTTGGACCGGATCATGGCACATTATCACGAAGAGGTGGTGTTTAGATCGACCAAAGCGCAAGCCTTGGTTGGGAAGGGAGAACTCACCGGCCATGACGAATTGCGCGGCTATTGGGCCGAAGCCCTAAAGCGTCAGCCCGACCTCAAATTTCAAGTCCAAGACGTTTTCCAAGGACATGAGATGCTTGTCTTGAGCTACAGTAATCAAAACAATATCTGCGCAACTGAAACATTCTATTTCAACACAGAGGGACTGGTCTTTCGCGCGGCGGCCTGTCATCAAGCACCGCGGCGCTAAATCCACAATCACCGTTCAAGCGCGCCATCACAGCGGCGTTGTGTTCCAGAAATTAACCATTAGTCTGCACATCTTCACGCGCTTGGAAATTCGGGGGGGGCCATGAGCCACAAACAGATCAATTTCATCGGCTGGATACTTTTTGTCCTCTCCGCGATTGGCTTCATCATCGCCTCCATCGGAAGTTTTTGGTCCATGGTGGGATCTGTGTTGTTCCTGGTGGCCTGTTTGGTCTTTTTGATTCCCTTCTTTCGACCGGACGAGTGAACCGCAGGCTGCGCCGCTCGGGAGTGGATTTGTCCAAGGCAAATTTTAGGCCCATAGAATACATAATTTGTTTTATAACAATTCCTAATATCGCAAACTTAATGTAAATTTGCGCGGATTCAAACCCGTATAGGCACCATCGTCCCCTGCATCAACGCAACTTTAACATCGCCATCAAACACATCGGCCCGCACGATCACCAAACGTGCGCCGGATTTTTCCACATGGCCCACGGCCCGCAGCGGACCTTTGCGCCCCGGTGCCAAAAGGTTGATTTTCATTTCCGCCGTCAAAACCTCAAAGCCCTCTTCCATCATCGTCAAGGCCGCATATCCCGCCGCACTATCGCCCAGCGCAAAGATCAAACCGGCGTGGGCATATCCATGCTGCTGCTGACTGCCGGGCAGGATTGGCGCTGTGATCTCAACATGCCCCGGCTCAACCACCACCATCTCCGCCCCAAAGGTTTTCATGATGCTCTGACGCGCAAAGCTTTTTGTGACCCGTTCCATCTCTATCCCCTTGGCATGGGCAAGACATGACATGTCTCGCCGGTTAAAACCGCGACAGCCCCCGGTTGCATCACATCCCGCAAAACTGCCGTATCACTGCGCAGGCCCCCGGTAAAAGTGCCAAATGCTGGCAACATCACCCTGTGCTGATCGTATAAAAAACAGGGGCGCGTGATGTGCCGCCGCCCCACTGATACGGCGGCTTTCGGATGGTAGTGACCAGAGACCTCAGCCCGATCCTCCGCCAGAAGCTGAAGCTCAGCAATATGACGGAACACCAAGGGTCCATCGCGATATTCCGCCAGATGCGCGCCCGAAAATGCAACGGGACCCGGGTCGTGATTGCCCTCAATCCAAATCCACTTCCGCCCGGCCTGCATGCGATACAGACAGGCGCATTGTGCAGGATCAAGGCTACCCGAGGCCTGCAAATCATCAAAACTATCGCCCAGGCAAATCACAGTTTCGGGGGCCAAGGCCTCGATTTCATTTTGCAGCCTCAGCAATGTGTCCGCGGTATCATAGGGCGGCACCATGACGCCCGAGCGGCGCGCCATGCGCTCGGATTTTCCCATATGTAAATCTGAAACGCAGAGAATACGCCGATCTGCCCACCATAAGACCCCCGAAGCCCGCGCGGTCAGCTCCTCACCAAACAAGAAAAATACATGCCCATCACTCATGCTCCTGCATCGCGCAAAATGAGGGGGCATGGCAAGTTTTATTGCAAAGGCGCCAGGGTGATCTTGTTCAGACCGGAAGCCTCCATCAAACGCGCGGTTTCCTCGGCCAACAGCCGCTCCTGCGCGGCGCCCTGCACCGGAACACGGCCCATTTCAAGAAAGAGCGGCGCGGCAAAGGGCGACAAACGGTCCAGCTCTTTGTGGTCCAGCCGCCCGGCACAGCGGGCCAGCATCTCCTCAATCCGGTCAAAATCCACCAACCCCCTACGGGCCTCTTCGCGGGTGATCTGCATTAATACATGGTTCGGATCATATTTCAGCAAAGTGTCATAGAGAATATCCGACGAAAACGTCGCCTGCCGGCCTGATTTTCTTTGCCCCGGCATATTGCGCTCTATTAGACCGGCAATCACGGCACAGCCACGAAAGCTGCGCTTCATCACCGCATTGCCCGCCAACCACCTCTCCAGCCCATCCCTCAACCCCGCGGGAGCCAAAAGCCCTGCCGCATCGCCGAGCGGCTCAAGAGAGAGCAACATCACAGCGTAATCCGTGGCCACGAAACTCAGCGGGGCCAATCGGGCCTCCTCCATCCGCTTTGAGAGCAAAAGCCCAAGCGTTTGCAGCGCATTGCGCCCGGCAAACCCGTAGACCACCGTTGCAAAGCGCCCCTCATGAGGGAAGCTCTCAACCAAAAGCCGATCCGCGCGCGGCAGGAGGCTGACGTGGCGCTGCAATGCGATCCAGTCGCGCATATAACCGGGCAGTTCTGGCCAGTCTTTTTGCTGAAATCCCGCCAATATACGCTGGCTCAATTGGGTAGATGTGGCAAATTTTGTACCACTGAACGTCGCGATCTTTGGCTTTTTGCCCGGCTGTTTCGTCACTTCAACGGTCAAATCCCGCAGGCCCTCATAGCGCACCACCTGGCCGCCAATCAAAAAACTGTCCCCAGGTTCAAGCGTTGCGGCAAAGGCCTCCTCCACTTCGCCCAAAGCACGCCCACCGCGGCCCCGCAGGCGCACCTTGAGGCGATCACTGTCTTGGATGGTGCCAATGTTCATGCGAATGCGTTGTGCGGCGCGCGGGTCGCGCAATTGCCACTTCCCATCCGCCGTTTGCCGCAACCGCCGCCACCGATCATAGGCTTTGAGCGCATAGCCTCCAGTGGCGCAAAACTCGAGGCAGGCGTCAAACTCTGCGCGCGCAAGCTGCGCGTAGCGGCCCGCTGTTGTAATCTGCCTATAAAGATCATCCGCGTGAAACGGCCCAGCGCAGGCGGCGATCAAAATATGTTGGCACAAGACATCGCGGGGCCCCGGCCCCATCGGCTCGCCGTCCAGATCATTTGCGCGCACCGCCTGCAAAGCGGCGACACATTCCACCACCTCAAACCGATTGGCCGGCACCAAACGGGCTTTTGATGGGCTATTATAGCGATGATTGGCCCGGCCGATGCGTTGCACCAGTCGTTTCACGTTCTTTGGCGCACCCACTTGGATCACCAAATCCACATTGCCCCAATCCAGCCCAAGGTCCAGAGATCCTGTGCAAACAATCGCACGCAAAGCGCCCGCGACCATCGCCGCTTCGACCCTTTCGCGCTGCGCCCGCGACAATGAGCCGTGATGAATGGCGATTGGCAGGTTGTCCTCATTGAGTTGCCAAAGCTTATGAAAGAATATCTCCGCCTGCGCCCGCGTGTTGTGAAAAATTAACACCGTGTTGTGCTGAGCCACCTCGCGCAACACCTGTGGGATTGCATAGCCGGCCCCGCCGCCAGACCAAGGGGCCGGCGCGTCAATCTGCAACATGGCGATATCGGGCAGAGGGCCGGGCGGCGCCTGAATGATATGACAGGGTGCGGGATGGCAGGCCAAAAAGCCCGCAATCTCCTCTGGATCTTGCACCGTGGCCGATAGGCCAATCCGCTGCATATCTGGACACATATGCTGCAAAGCCGCCAGTGACAGCATCAGCTGATCCCCGCGTTTCGACTCGCTGAGCGCATGCACCTCGTCAATCACCACCCGTTTGAGCCCCGAAAAAATGCGCTCCGCGTCGCTATAGCTGGTCAAAAGCGCCAGGCTTTCTGGTGTGGTCAGCAGTATTTGCGGCGGATCTGCGCGCTGGCGGCGCTTTTGCGTGGCACTGGTGTCGCCGGTACGATCCTCAATGCGAATATCCAGCCCCATCTCCTCGGCTGGCCCGCGCAGATTGCGCTTTATATCTGCCGCCAGAGCTTTGAGGGGCGAGACATAGAGCGTGTGAAGGCCCGCATGGGGGGCCTGCGCCAAATCAGCCAGGCTCGGCAAGAAGCCCGCCAAGGTTTTGCCGCAGCCGGTCGGGGCGATCAGCAGGCAAGCGGGGTGGCCGCGCGCCTCCATGACTTGCAATTGATGCGCATGGGGTTGCCAGCCTTTTTGGGTGAACCAGTCAGTGAGGGCAGCAGGCAAAACATCAGACATGCGCCAATATAACCTTGCCCCCGCAGCATGAAAACACCTTTACGCGGTCAATCCTTCCGGCTCGGGCAAATCATGGGCCCGGCAGGTCGCCGTCAAAGTATTGGCCAGGAGGCAGGCAATAGTCATTGGACCCACGCCACCCGGCACCGGGGTGATCGCCCCGGCCACTTCAGCGCAGCTGGCAAAATCGACGTCCCCCACCAATTTCATCTTGCCCTCGCCTTTTTCCGGCGCAGCAATCCGGTTGATGCCCACGTCAATCACCACAGCACCAGGTTTGATCCAATCGCCCGGGACCATTTCTGGACGGCCCACCGCCGCCACCACGATATCGGCCCGGCGCACGACCTCTGGCAGATCCTTGGTCCGCGAATGTGCAATTGTGACCGTACAGCTGTCGCCCAGCAAAAGCTGGGCCATAGGTTTACCGACAATGTTCGAGCGGCCGATGACCACAGCTTCACAGCCTGACAGTGACCCGAAATGATCCCGAAGCATCATCAAACACCCCAAAGGTGTGCAAGGCACCATAGATTTTTGCCCGGTGCCCAAAAGGCCGACGTTTGAGATATGGAACCCATCAACATCCTTGGCCGGATCAATGCGGCCAATCACCAAATCCTCGTTTAAATGCTTGGGCAAGGGCAATTGCACCAAAATTCCGTGCACGGCCGGATCGGTATTCAACTGATCGATGACTGCAATCAACTCTTCTTCGCTGACAGAGGCGTCTAGCTTGTGCTCAAAAGAGCTCATGCCGACTTCCACCGTCTGCTTGCCCTTTGAGCGCACATAGACTTGGCTGGCCGGATCCTCGCCCACCAAAACCACCGCAAGACCGGGCACAATGCCATGGTCCTGCTTCAAGCGCGCCACATGTTCGGCCACCTGCCCGCGGACCTGCGCCGCAAAGGCCTTACCATCAATTAACTGTGCAGTCATCTTCCATCTCCCAAACCCAGAATTTCTGCCTTCACACGAAAACCCCAAAGACGACTCCCCCCGCCCAAAGGCGAGGGGATGATCTTAGAACAAGCCTTCGATTTCGCCCGCATCATTAAGCATGATGGTTTCGGCAGCCGGCTTGCGCGGCAATCCCGGCATGGTCATGATTTCGCCGCAGACCACCACAACAAAGCCAGCACCCGCAGAGAGGCGCACTTCACGGACCGGCACAGAATGGCCCACAGGCGCGCCGCGCAGATTGGGATCTGTGCTGAAGCTGTATTGTGTTTTGGCCATGCAGACCGGCAAATGCCCATAGCCCTGCTCTTCCCAATCCTTCAGCTGATTGCGGATCTTTTGATCCATCAAGGCCTCATCGGCGCGGTAAATCCGCTTACAGATGGTTTGGATCTTTTCAGCCAAGGGCATCTCATCTGCGTAGATCGGCGCGAAATTGGCCATATCTGCATCGGCAATCTCCGCCACGCGTGTGGCCAAGGCCTCTGCGCCTTTGCCGCCAAATTCCCAATGCTGCGATACGATGGCTTCGGAGCCTTGCGCCGCGACAAAGTCTTTTACCGCTTGCACTTCAGCCTCAGTATCCGCAACGAAATGGTTGATAGCAACCACCACAGGCACGCCAAAACTCTTCAGATTTTCGATGTGGCGTCCCAAGTTGGGGCAACCGGCTTTCACCGCCTCGACATTCTCGATGCCAAGATCAGCCTTGGCCACGCCGCCATTCATTTTCATCGCCCGCACCGTGGCCACCAGCACCACAGCCGATGGCGCCAGTCCCGCTTTGCGACACTTGATGTTGAGGAATTTCTCTGCGCCCAAGTCGGCCCCAAATCCAGCCTCAGTCACCACATAATCGCAAAGTTTCAGCGCGGTCGTGGTGGCGATGACCGAGTTACACCCGTGCGCAATATTGGCAAATGGGCCACCATGCACAAAGGCCGGGTTGTTTTCCAATGTTTGCACCAGGTTGGGCTGCATTGCATCTTTCAGCAGAACCGTCATTGCGCCATCTGCCTTGATATCGCGGGCAAAAACCGGGCTGCGGTCGCGACGATAGGCCACGATCATATCGCCGAGGCGTTTTTGCAAATCGGTCAGATCTTTGGCCAAACATAGAATCGCCATAACCTCCGAGGCAACGGTGATGTCAAAACCCGCTTCGCGTGGGAAGCCATTGGACACCCCGCCCAAAGAGGTTGTGATCTGCCGCAGCGCGCGGTCGTTCATATCGACCACCCGGCGCCACACCACGCGGCGCGTATCGATGTCGAGCTCATTGCCCCAATAGATGTGGTTGTCGATCATCGCAGACAAGAGGCTGTGTGCCGAGGTAATTGCGTGAAAATCACCTGTGAAATGCAGGTTCATATCTTCCATGGGCACGATTTGCGCATAGCCGCCCCCGGCAGCGCCGCCCTTCATCCCGAAATTCGGACCCAAAGAGGCCTCGCGAATACAGACCATTGCCTTCTTTCCGATGCGGTTCAAACCATCACCAAGACCGACGGTGGTTGTGGTCTTGCCCTCACCCGCCGGCGTTGGGTTGATGGCGGTGACCAGGATCAACTTGCCATTTTTGCGGTCTTGAACCGAATTGATAAAAGACTGGCTCACTTTGGCCTTATCGTGGCCGTAAGGCAGCAGGTCTTTGCTCTCGATTCCAATCTTTGCACCAATGTCCTGAATCAGGGCTTTGGAAGCACCGCGTGCAATTTCAATATCCGATTTATAGCTCACTTTAAGTCTCCAATGTGACCGCTTGATCAAAGTATACCGTTGCATGTACCGACATCTGCGACAAACGAGCAGAGTAAATCCGACATTTGCACTCGCGTGTGCGGCAACTGATTAAGCGCTATGGGGTTCATTGGAAACTCAGGCTTCAACTTTGAAACTTATTTGCTAACATTATGGGATACAGTTGGAGAGATCATTGCAGCGATTCATTTTCATTTTGCACATCACCATGCTGATCGGTGCCGCATATCTTATTCTTTGGATTACCTAGGCCAAAACGGCCGCCCAGGCCTATAGAAAGCGCATTTGCCCATCCGCCTGCCAAGCTCGCTGCTCAGGGCAATGCAGGCGCAGCACATCGCCCACTGCCAACGCGCCAGGTCGCTCGACCCAGGCGGTCACACCGCGCTTGCCCTGTGCATGGGCTTTGAAGGATTTCCCTTGCCCGGGCAGATCCCGCTCAATGGTCATGCCGACCTGATGGCAGGGGTAATTTTGCATATCCACCACCACAGTCGTGCCTTGCGGTGCCTGAAGCCGTGACGACGGCGGGATATAGGAAAAGTCTCGGCATCCTGAGACCACCATCGTCGCCCCAAGCCATTGGGGATTGAAATGCGCAATCCCCATGTCGCGCGCGATCTGGTCTATGTCTTCTTGGCTGACGATGCTGAGCTGCCGCACATTGATGATTTGAGTGCCCCGCGGATGTTGTTGCAACACGCGGCTGTCTGAGGCGCGGGTTCGGCCGCGATGCGCGGCACCCACAACCCCATCCCAATCCAATTGCAGCTTTTGGCGCGGCTCTGTCTCAATTTCAATGTCGCGCCGATGGCTGACCACGCCGAGCCATGTGATGGTCAGGTGAACATCTGTTGCCCTCAATGCCGGCATCGCTCCCGCTCCGTAATAAAAGCCCCCGCCTTTGATAAAAGGCAGGGGCTCAAAATTTTAAACCGTCGGCTCCGGTTCCATCCCGCCGCCTCGGCTGCTGCTTGGCTTTGGCTTGGTTTTGGGAACCGCCGTCACCGATGGTGTGCCGCCCGAAGTCGCGCTGTCATCCTCATCGCCATCCCGGTCAAGGCTCTCGCCCTCCATCACCTTTTTGATTTCCGCCCCAGTCAGGGTTTCATATTCCAAAAGCCCCTGCGCCAAATTCTCAAAACGCTCTTTATTGTCGACGATGGTCTTCATGGCCAAATCATAACCATTTTGCACAAAGCTGCGCACCTCGGTTTCGATCAATTCCTTAGTTGCCGCAGAAGTCGACAGGCCCGACGTGCGGCCAGAATATCCCTCCGCCGCTTCGGAATAATCAATATTGCCAACTTTATCCGACATGCCCCAGCGCATCACCATGGCCCGCGCCAGGTTGGAGGCCTGTTGAATATCGCCTGACGGGCCATTGGACACCTGATCTTCACCATATTTGAAGATCTCAGCTGCCTTGCCGGCCATAATCATCGCCAATTCATCATGGCATTCATCACGATGGAAGTTGAGACGATCCATTTCTGGCAGGCTCATCACCATGCCGCCCGCACCGCCACGGGCAATGATTGTGGCTTTATACACCGGTTGGCATTTTGGCAAAAGCGAGCCGACCAAAGCATGGCCTGCTTCATGATAGGCTGTTTTCTCCAATTGTTCCTTAGTGCGCACCATCGAGCGCCGCTCTGCGCCCATAAGGATCTTATCCTTGGCCTTCTCAAAATCTTCCATCGTCACCAAACGGCGTCCAATCCGCGCGGCCGCCAGGGCCGATTCATTGACCAAATTGGCCAAATCCGCACCGGAGAAACCGGGGGTGCCCCGGGCAATGATCCGCAAATCCACATCTGGGCCCGTCGGCAATTTGCGCGCATGCACGCCCAGAATTTTCTCACGCCCTCTCAGATCCGGACTGGGAACAGTGACCTGCCGATCAAAACGACCCGGGCGCAGCAGCGCGGGATCGAGCACATCTTTGCGGTTTGTCGCCGCCACGATAATGATGCCCTCATTGGCTTCAAAACCGTCCATCTCAACCAAAAGCTGATTGAGAGTTTGCTCGCGCTCGTCATTGCCGCCACCGTAGCCGGCACCCCGCGCCCGGCCCACCGCGTCGATCTCATCGATAAACAAAATGCACGGCGCATTTTTCTTCGCCTGCTCAAACATATCGCGCACGCGGCTTGCACCGACGCCCACAAACATTTCAACAAAATCCGAACCGGAAATCGAGAAGAAGGGCACGCCCGCCTCACCGGCAATGGCCCGCGCCAGCAGGGTCTTGCCCGTGCCCGGAGCGCCTTCCAGCAATGCACCTTTGGGAATTTTACCGCCCAGGCGGCTAAATTTTTGCGGATTCTTCAAAAAATCAACAATTTCTTCCAGCTCTTCTTTGGCTTCATCAATGCCTGCCACATCGTCAAATGTGACATTGCCTTGCTTTTCGGTCAGCATCTTCGCGCGGCTCTTGCCGAAGCCCATGGCACCGCCCTTGCCGCCGCCCTGCATCCGGTTCATGAAATAGATCCACACGCCCACAAGGAGCAGGATCGGCAGAAGCGACAAAAGGATTGATTGGAACACAGAGGTTTCTTGAGACTTGGCGGCAACGCTCACACCTTTTGACACCAACAGATCGCTGACCTGCGCATCACCGGGAACGATCGTGACATATTCCGTGCCATTCGGCCCAGTGTAAATGACCGTCTCGCCATCCAGCGTGGCGCGGCTGACCTGGCCATTTTGAACCGCCTGAACAAAGTCAGAATAGGTCGTGCTGCGGCTTGAGGCTGTGCTTGCATCCCCAGAAAACAAACGAAACAGCATCAACAGCAAGATGAACAATACAAACCAAAAGGCGAGGTTGCGTAGATTACCCAAGAGAAACTCCTATAAGAACCGCAATGTGTCGACACGAGATAGCGTCGGACTTTGACATAAGATAGACATCACACCGCTTTATTCAACGGGTTACTATCATTCCCAGGGCGGTGAAACCACCTCAAGCATATCTTTTGGGCCAAATTGCGCCATTGGTGCGGCCAAAAGGGTTTGCCCCTGCCACAGCGCGGGGCTGGCCAAAAGCGCCAAACGCGGCCGGCCACTGTCTCGCCAGGCCGGGCATTGCCCGAGACCAGAGGGGCCAAGCGCCCGAATTTCATATGATTTTTCAGAACTCACCAGAGAGAGGCGGCCATCCCAAAGCGCGCCCGCCTGCGCCACCTGCCCCGCAACCGCGGAGAATTCCCGAGAAATCCGCAGCATATTCCCGGGCTGCGGTATTAGGACACATCCGTGCAAGGTCGTGGTTTTTTTTGCGCCCAGAGCCCGCAGCAGCGCGGAATTTCGCGGCCGATAGGGCTGACCGCTGATCCACTTGAGGGCATCTGCCAGCATGCGCTCGACATATTCGCGCGGCAAAGGGCGCAGGGCCTCCCGATCAAACAGCACATCTGTGAAATCAACTTTCGCCACCTGTGGCCAAAGCCCTTGCACAGAAAATTCCAGAGCCTCTTGAACATGGCGCATACGTCTGGCGGTTTTGGCCAGTCGAAGGCCGGTCAATCCAAGCGCGTCTAGATCCTGTGCCGCCTGGCGCATGCGTACACGCATGAAGGCCGCATCCTCATTGCTTGGATCATTGCACCAGCCCTGCCCCTGCGCGCGCAGAAAACCCTGCAAATCCTCCCTCGAAAAGACGAGCAATGGCCGCCGCCATTCCATATCGCGATCTGTCCAGCGCCCGCGCATCTCACTCAGACCATCAACGCCAGAGCCGCGCGCCAGGCGGATCAAGAAGCTTTCCGCCACATCGGTCTGGCTATGTCCCAAACATAGGCAGCGACAGGCCATATCCCGCCCCCAAGCCGCCAGCGCGTCATAGCGCGCACGGCGCGCGCGGGCCTGAAGATTGGGGCCCGACGGCAGATCGCAGGCCGGCAGAATGCTATGGGCTATGCCCAGATTGGCGCACAGCGCGCGGACCCAATGCGCCTCTTGCTGTGCCTCAGCCCGCAAGCCGTGATCGACAGTGGCAGCGCGCAATTGCGCCTGAGGCAGGGCGGCCCGCAGAGCCAGCAGTAAGGCCACAGAGTCAGATCCCCCCGACACTGCCACCCCGATCACCGCATCTTTCGGCATCGGCGCAAAGACCTCAGCGATATGGGACAGGATGTCCTGTGGTGGCTCGAGGCTCATGGGCAGGACAGCTCAGCCTCGGCCAGCTTGGCATCGGATGCAACCTCCGTCTCGGCATAGCGAAATTGAACTTCACTCAGGGTCAAACACCCCTCCTGCGCATTGCCCATACGGTGAAACGACAAAGCCAGATGATAAAGGGCCGCGGGCGCCACCTCATTGGCTTCATCCATCGAATAGGCCTCCAAATAGGCCCGCGCCGCCAGACGAAACTCCGCACTGTCCATATAGGCATGTCCCAAAAGCAAATGCGCCCGCTGCGTCAGCGGGCCAATGGGAAAGGCCCTAACAAAGTCTTCGAACATTTGTGCCGCGCTGCGGGTGTCGCCCGACAGCAGCATATCATTGGCCGCATCAAACTCGGCTTGCTCTGAAATCGTAAGTATCTCACCGGGCAGAACCAAATCCAAACCCGAATTGGTATCAGATCCGAGGGGAAGGGTGGCGCCCAATTGCGTGACCTCACAGCCCGGCTCCATGGCGCAAATACGCGCTTCAAGCAGGGCAATTCTCTGGGTCGCATCCCTTACAATCGCAGAAATGCGGTAGGCCAGCTCTTCGGTCTGGCCGGTCAAGCGCTGCAGCTCATTTTCAATGGCCACCGTTCGATCCAACAACGCGCCATCATTCGCAAAACTGCCCATTTGCGTCGTGGTTAACTCGAGGCGCAGGCGTTTCGTTTCATACAAAAGACCGGCAAGATCTTGACGCATATCTGCCAAAGTATCGGCAGAGGCGGGACCCGACAGCCCCGCGATCAAAATCAATGCACGGCCCAGATGCATCAGCTCAGGCTTTGAGTCAAAAGGGTGACGGTCCGGCGATTTTTCTCATAGCACCGCTCAGCGCTGCAAATTTCAACCGGCCGCTCTTTGCCATAGCTGCGGGTCTTGAGCCGCAGGCCTGAAACACCCCGCGCTACAAGATATTCTTGCACCGATTGGGCCCTTCGGAAGCCCAGCGCCAGGTTGTATTCGCGCGTGCCCCGCTCATCCGCATGGCCTTCCAGAATGATGACGTAGCCTGGGTTGCTCAGGAGCCATTCGGCTTGGATATCCAAAGCGGACTTGGCGGCGGTATTCAATGTGAATTCATCGACATCAAACAACACCGTATCGCCGACGGAATTTTGGAAATAGGCTTCGGAGGTTGGATCGTTCAAATCTTCAGCGCTGATATCATTGTCGTTCCAGCCACTCCCGCCCTCAAGCCCTGCCGTGTTGTACCTCCCATTGGTATCGGCGCAGGCCGCCAGGGTCACCAGAGCCGCGAGGGCCAGATAGATCGTTCTCATGTTGGTCTCCTTTCACAGAAACATAGCATCATCAAACCCCCTGCCCTAGGGCAGAACAGGGCCCCAAGACGGATCAGACGCAGGGCTGCGCAGGTTCAAGGCGCGCAGATTCCTGCCAGAAATATCAACCGAATACAGGCTCGGCGCCCCCTTGGGCCCCTGGGTTTCGCGGGTAAACATTATGACCCGCCCATTGGGCGACCAGCTGGGGCCCTCATCCAAGAATGAGGCCGACAAGAGCCGTTCTTCACTGCCATCGGTGCGCATCACACCGATGCCAAAACGCCCGTTGCTTTGCTTGGTAAAGGCGATCAAATCGCCACGCGGGCTCCAGACCGGCGTGCCATAGCGCCCATTGCCAAAGGATATCCGCTTCGGCGTGCCGCCGGTCACGGGCATGACATAGAGTTGCTGCGTGCCGCTGCGGTCGCTTTCAAAGACGATAGACCGCCCATCGGGGCTGAAGCTTGGGGCTGTATCAATAGAGGGGCTTGACGTCATCCGTGCCGAACGCGCGCTGGCCAAATCCATCAGATAAATATCGGTGTTGCCACCCTGTTCAAAGGAATACACCATCCGCTTGGCGTCGGGTGAAAACCGCGGTGAGAAGGCCATTCCATTATCCGGTGTTGGCAGCCGCTTGCGCGCGGCGCTGCTCACGTCCAGCAGATAGATCTGCGGAAAACCCGTCTCCCAGCTGGTGTAGAGCACCTGCTGGCCATCACTGGAGACACGCGGCGCGAGAACGGTGTTCTCATTGCCCGTCAAAAATTGCAAATTTTCGCCGTCATAATCCATGATGGCCAAGCGCTTGAGCCGCTGGTCCTTGGGTCCGGACTCAGAAACGAAGACGATCTTGCTGTCAAAATATGGCCCCTCACCGGTGATGCGCGCATAGACTTGATCGGCCACTTTATGCGCCATGCGGCGCACGGCTTTGGTGCTGCCACTGAGCTGCATGCCACTGCCCAGCTGCACACCGGAATAGATATCGAAAATGCGGAACTTAACGGTCAGCCGTCCAAAGCTGGTGGTTTTGACCGCGGCCGTGACCAAAGCCTGCGTGTTGATGGCCCGCCAGTCGGGATAGCGTACAGGCTCGGCAAAGCTGCTGCGCTGCGCGATAAAACGGCTTGGCGGCACCTCGCGAAACAGACCGCTGCTGGACAAATCGTTGGCCACGATGCGCGACATTTCCGTCGCAATCGTCACCGCCTCAATATTTTCCGCTTCAAACATCGGAACAGCAAAGGTCAGAGGCTCGATCACCCCATCGGTGATCTCAATGCGCAAAGGTCCATTCTGCGCCATGCCCGCACCTGTCCAAAGGCCAAACGCCAAAACACCAAAATAGATCAATCGCTTCATCGCACTCTCATTTTCTCTGGGTTAAATGTTAATTCCACACGCCGCCAAGTTGCAAATTGGTCTTTCGGCAGGTCAAATCCCTGTGCGCCGCATCCTTGTATCGCACGCAGTGCGGTTTCAAAAGCCCGCTCTGCACTGGTGTCATCTCCACCCTCAAAACCCAGCATCTTGATGGTGTTGGCAATAGGTTTTCCGTCACGCGTCAGCTCCATCTCCACCACCACAATCGTCGACAAGGCCGCCGATGACAAGGCGCCAAGGTTCCAACACTCGGCAATCGCCCTCTGCATACCACGAATGAATTGTTCTGCCAAAGGTGCCGCTGCGGCCTCTGGCCCCACCGGGGCTTCATCACCCGCCATCAATGCCGCATTCAGAGCCGCAGTCACCGGATCAATCTGTGACGACTCCGGCTCAACTGCCGCAGGCTCGGGGACTTGCGCCGCAGGCGGGGCCGGCCGACTGCGCGGACGCACCGACCGCTCTGGCGCATTGGCCGTGACCACAGGGGCCGCAGAGGGTTTTTCCGCCTCTGTCACAATTTCCGGGGCCGCGGCCTCAGGCGCTTGCGCCTCCTGCGCCTGTGCAACCTCTGCCGGAGCCTCTTGCGGGGCGGCGGCCTCGCGGCTCTGGGCGCCCAGGTCCATCTCGATATCCGGCGCCGCGATGGCGGTGGGCGCTATCCTCTGCGCCGGGCGCGGCTTTGGCGGCAGGCTGGTTTGCAGCGGCTGTTGCGCGCTGTCCTCCATGCGCGGGGCCTGCAACTCCACGGGCGGCAGGATCACCACATCTTGCACAGGCGCAACCGCGTCCGGTCGCCGCGACGGCAGGGCATCACCGGGTGATATTTGGCTCAAACCTTGTGGCACCTGCACCGGGGCCTCATCCACCTGGGGCGTGCTGGGCCCTACCGCGGCCTCCACAACCGGGATCGCCTCGGCACTTGGTATCGCCGTCGAAATCTCCGGGCTGCTGTTGTTGACCATGATGTCAAACACCTCAGAAGAGATCACAGACACATCGGCAACCGACAGCTCGGAGGGCTTGCGGGAAAAATCCCCGCTAAACACAAGCCAGCCCACAAACCCGAGATGGAGGGCGAAGGAAATATAGCTGCCCGGCGACATGAGACCCTATCCGCCAGAGCCGTCAAATGTTGGACCACCCAAATCTGTGACCAAGCCGATATTGCCAAAGCCCGCCGCATTCATCGCCCCCATGACCTGCATCACCCGCGCATAAGGAATGGCGCCATCGGCCCGCAGGAAGACCTTATCATCTGCGCGCTCCTGCGCGATGCCGCGCAGACGGGTCAAAAATTCGGTCTCCGGCGTTTCGGTCGTCTGTATCACAATTGCCCCCTCCGCCGTGAGCGTGACGGTCAATGGCTCCTCCGTTTCACTTGGCAAAGCTCCGGCGGCAGTTTTGGGCAAATCAACATCGACCCCGACCGTCAGCAAAGGCGCCGCCACCATAAACACGATCAGCAATACCAACATCACATCCACAAAAGGGGTGACGTTAATCTCAGCCACAGGCCGGCTGCGCCGCCGCCGCGGGCGACGCCCCGAGCGCTCCTGAGCCATGTCCAGCTTTATAGCCAAGCCTCAGCCCCCCAATTGGCGCGACAAGATGGTGGAAAACTCATCGGCAAAGGCCTCATAGCCGGCAATCACCCGATCACAGCCAACGCTGAGATGGTTGTAGAACACCACCGCCGGGATCGCCGCCAAAAGCCCAAGGCCCGTCGCCAAAAGCGCCTCAGCAATGCCCGGTGCCACCACGGCGAGATTGGTATTTTGCTGCGCTGCAATCTCAATAAAGGCATTCATGATTCCCCAGACCGTGCCAAATAATCCAATGAAGGGCGCGACCGAGCCGATCGAGGCCAAAATCGCCAATCCGCTCTGCAAATCATTAGATTGCTTGCCCAGGGCCACATCCATGGACCGCTCGATCCGCGATTGAGCCCCGGCGATCAACACCCCGTCGCTGCGATGCGAGCGCCGCCATTCGGTCATCCCGGCGACAAAGATCTGTGCGCTGCCGCCGCTCGGCGAAGCGCCAATTTTATCATAGAGCTCATCCAGCGGCGCACCGGACCAAAAGGCCTTGTCAAACTTCGCCGAGCGGCGGCGCGCCAGGTTCAACGCAATGCGCTTGTTAATCGCGATGGTCCAAGACCAAATTGACAGGCCAATCAGCAGCACAATCACCGCCTGAACCGGCAATGTCGCGCGTGAAAATAGGGCCCAAATCGAAAAATCGATTGCTGCTTCCATGTGAATGCCTCTGCTTGTGGCTCTTTGACCAAGTTTTGCGCGAGTGTAGCGAAAAACCTTACGAAAAGCCAAGCATTCGCAGCAATAGTTTTTATGGGTTGGAATTTCGGCGGAGTTCTGCCGGAAGCCGGGTCGGCTTGCCCGCCGCAGTCAGGGCCACAATCGTCACCTCCGCCGTGAAAAGCACCTGTCCCGCGCGCTGCACCTCTTGGCGCAAGATCCATCTTGCGGGCGTCGATGACTGTCTGTGACTCACCACCTCTAACAGATCGCCCAGCCGCGCAGGGGCCAAATATTCTGCCCGAATAGAGCGCACGGCAAAGACGACTCCTTCGGCCTGCAGCGCCAATTGATCTACACCCAATTGCGCCACCCAGGTCGAACGCGCCCGTTCGATGAACTTTAAATAATTGGCATAATAGACGATCCCGCCCATATCCGTGTCTTCATAATAGACATTTAGTGCAAATCTATGGCTCATTGAGCCGCCTCAATCCGCGCGGCCAATCGCAGCGCATGGCTGGCATCATCGGCCCGCGCCGGCATGACCGGATCATAGCCCGCGCGCAGCAAGGCGGCAATCTCCGGCCGTATCACGGTGGTGCCATTGTCCAACGCGGCCAGCGGCGAGCGGCTTTGAAACGCCCCTTGCGACCACAAAAACATCGCCTGTACCGCTTGAGACAAGGCCAGGCTATCGGCCCCCAGGTGTTGCAGGGCGTCATCGACGCGCAGAAAGACAAAACAGGCCTGAATCGCACCCTGTGCATCAAAGCGAAAGGCCCTGTATTGATTGGCCTGTGCGGCAATCAGACGATCGACCACATTGTCCAGTTGCGGGATCATCTGATCGAGATCCGGCACCGCGCGCAATTCTTCCCAATCGGAGAAAAAGAACATCATCAGATTGCTGCCCAACTCTGGATCCAATTCATCGGTGCTGTGACCGGCGGCGATACACACCGCCTCAATTGCCGACTTCATGATGACCAAAGTCTCGTCCAGCACACCAAAAACCACAGGGCAAATCGGACGCCCCCATCGGGCGAAGACATAGCTGCCATCGGTTCGGGTGAACATGCGTTCAATCTCGCTTGCCGTTACCACTGCCCCATCCTTTTACTCTAGTCTTCCGCAAAACCAGCGCCCTCCTTAGCGCTCTGTGCTGGCTTTGGCTAGGGTCAGCCACCCGCCATGCGGCTATTCAAACAGCTGCGCCTGCGAGGCTGGCTGCGGCGGCGCCATACCCAAATGCGTCCAAGCCTTCTGGGCCAACATACGACCGCGCGGGGTGCGCTGGATCAGACCTTTTTGCAAAAGATATGGCTCAATCACCTCTTCCAAAGCATCACGGCTCTCTGACAAGGCCGCAGAGAGAGTCTCAATACCCACCGGGCCACCAACGTAACTCTCGGCAATCAAACGCAAATAGCGGCGATCTGCGCTATCCAGCCCCAGATGATCCACGCCCAAACGGGTCAGCGCATGGTCGGCAATGGCTTGGGTGATGCGCCCATCGCCTTCCACAACCGCAAAATCCAGAACCCGGCGCAGCAAGCGCCCAGCAATGCGCGGCGTGCCCCGCGCGCGTTTCGCAATTTCCCGCGCGCCTGCATCATCCGCCGGCACGCCCAGCAATTTGGCATTGCGCGTGACAATCTGGTGCAACTCCGCATCGGTATAAAATTCCAAACGCGTGGGAATTCCGAAACGATCGCGCAGAGGTGTTGTGAGCAGGCCCAAACGGGTCGTGGCGCCGACGAGGGTGAAAGGCTGCAACTCAATGCGCACGGTGCGCGCCGCAGGCCCCTCGCCAATCACCAAGTCCAATTCAAAATCCTCCAATGCCGGATAAAGAATCTCTTCCACCACAGGGTTGAGGCGGTGAATTTCATCGATAAACAAGACATCGCGCGCTTCGAGGTTGGTTAAGATCGCGGCCAAATCCCCAGCTTTGGCAAGCACCGGCCCGCTGGTCATGCGGAAATTCACGCCCAATTCACGCGCCATGATCTGCGCCAAAGTGGTTTTGCCGAGACCCGGCGGGCCATGAAAAAGCGCATGATCCATGGCCTCGCCGCGCTGGCGCGCCGATTGTATGAAGACATTCAAATTGGCGCGCGCGGCCTCTTGACCGATAAACTCATTGAGGCCCTTTGGCCGCAAGGCCTTGTCGCCATCCTCCGCCAGCCGTTCGGGTCGCAGCGTAGGATCCGGCGCCTCTGCCCCTCTGTCCCAGGGCGCGCTCATGTCTTAGGCGCCATTTTCTTGAGCGCCGCACGGATCAAACTCGCAGAATCCGCCCCAGCCATTTCGCCGCCCAATTGCGCCACAACCGCCGCCGCCTCGCCCGGTGCATAGCCCAAATTGCTCAAAGCGGACAAGGCATCGGCCTGCGCTGAGGGGGCCGCGGCTGGCGCGGGCTTGACGGAAATAGCCGGCCCCGCGCTCTCAATCACAGCGGCCTCCAGCACATCATCCGGGTGGATCTGCGCCGCCCCATCGACCATGGCCATCACCGCTGGTGCCTTGTCTTTCAGCTCAATCACCACCCGTTGCGCGGTTTTTGGGCCGACACCCTTTGCCGCTTTGAGCGCTGTCCAATCGCCCAACGCGATCGATCGGCTCACCCCGTCAGGCCCCAAGGCCCCGAGAATCGCCAATGAGGCCTTGGCTCCAATGCCTTGCACCGACATCAGCAATCGGTGCCATTCCTTCTCAACCAGCGAGGTAAAGCCAAACAATTGCATGAGATCTTCGCGCACCAATAATTCCGTATAGAGCGCAACAGCCTCGCCAGCAGGCGGCAAAATCGCCAGGGTGCGATCGGAGCAATAGACCATATACCCCACCCCGCGCACATCTAACATCACATGATCGCTGGCTTTATAATCCACGCGCCCTGACAGTTTTCCAATCATCCACTTGCCCTTTGCAATGCGGCCTGAAAATGAGTGCCCGCTTGGATATGATGCGCATGACAAATGGCAATCGCAAGCGCATCTGTTGCATCCGGCCCCGCCAATTTCACCCCCGGCAGCTGCAAGGACACCATATGCTCCACCTGCCGCTTGTCCGCGTGGCCCACACCCACCACCGCCTTTTTCACCGCGTTGGGAGCATATTCGCCGACCTCGAGCCGAAACTTCGCCGGCACCAGCATGGCAATCCCGCGCGCTTGGCCCAATTTCAACGTGCCCGCCCCGTCGCGGTTCACAAAGGTTTGCTCCACGGCCGCATGACTGGGCCCATAGCATTCAATCACCTCAGACAGCCCCTCAAAAAGCGCCAATAACCGGCCGGCCAAGGGCCCCGGCGGGGTTTGGCATTGACCATTGGCCACGTGGCGCAGCTTGCTGCCCTGCACATCCACAAGCCCCCAGCCGGTGGAGCGCAAACCCGGATCAATGCCCAATACCCGCATAAAATTGCCCCTCACTTGCTCCTATTGCAAAGTAAGTAGCACGAAACGCGAACATCTGAAAAGCAGTCATTTCGATTGCGGCGCAATTTCACCGGCGTCTCGCCGCAAGCCCTTACAAAGCCGCCCTAAAAACAATCCACTATGCCCAACAGAAGGCATGCAAAAATCGCATATCGGTTATGTAATTTTTCCCAGTAGCCAAGCTCTCAAAGCGGACCTACACGCCCAGCTTAAAGACACTCACCCCTGACATCATTCTTGGAAAGGACTTCTCAAATGGCATATCTCGACACTTCCCGCATCTCGGCAATTTCCACATCTCGCACTGTCATTGCCAATATTGCCACCGCCGTCTTCACAGCCTTCGTACGCTGGAACGATGCGCGCGTCACCCGCAACGCCCTGTCGCAACTCTCCTTGCGTGAGCTGAACGATATTGGGTTGGCGCCCGGTGACATCGAACGGATCGCACGCCGCTAAAAAGCAGGCCCCGCCCGCGGACCTATAGCTGGATTTGAGAACGCCGCGCAGAGCTTGCGCGGCGTTTCAGTTTTGGGATGCCATCTGCTACCGACGGCGCAGGGTCAATGCGCTCCACTCGCCGAGATCTTCGCGCCTTTGCAAATCAAAGCCCTGCGCCTGATAGACCCCAGTGATATCTTCGGCTTGCTCAACCAAAATCCCCGAGAGAATGACCCGCCCGCCCGGTGCCACATGTGCCGCCATATCCGGCGCCAGCTCAATCAGCGGACCCTTCAAGATATTGGCAAAAATAAGATCAAACGGCGCGCCGGCCTGCAAAACGGGCGACTCAAACCCAATGGATTCAACGCAGTCCACCCGGCCCTCCAGCCCATTGGCCTGCACATTGGCAAGGGCCACCTCGACGGCCACGGGATCAATATCACTGGCCAGAACATGCGCCGCCTCCATGCGGGCGGCAGACATCGCCAGAACGGCAGTGCCGCAACCAAGATCCAAGACCTTGTCGAACCGCTGCCCATCCTCCAACAGCCGATCATAGGCACGCAAACACCCCAAAGTGGTGCCGTGATGCCCGGTGCCAAAGGCCATGGCCGCTTCGATCAACAGGCCAATGCGTCCCTCGGGTAAAAGCGCGGCATCATGGCTGCCATAAACGAAAAATCGCCCCGCCTCGACGGGCGGCAATTCGCGGCGCACTTTGGCGACCCAATCTTGATCCGGCACTTCGGATACCACAAAGGGCCCGGCCCCAAAAGCTGCCGACAGCAAAGCCAGATCAACATCATCTGGCGCGTCCAGAAAATATCCGCCCACTTCCCAAATGCCCTTGCCGTCTTCAACTTCAAACACCCCAACCCCGGTTGGCGCCGGCTCCAGCGCTTCGAGCGCCTCTCCCAAAGCTTCCGCTTGAGATTTACCGGGCAAAGTGGTCAGGGCGGTATAGGTTATCATGGGTCAGCTCCAATGGTTTTGTGAGGCCATAGCCTGTCTTGCCGCGCATCGCAATTGCCTGCCACCCGCGCCGTTTGCGAAGGGCACGCCCGCCGCAAACTCAAAGGCAAGGCCGCGGCACGCGGCGCCGCTAGGTGACAGCCAATCCGATGGGACAGGTCACCCCGGTTCCTCCAATGCCGCAATAGCCGTTAGGATTTTTCGCCAGATATTGCTGATGATAATCTTCGGCATAATAAAACTCGGGTGCTGGCAAAATCTCACTGGTAATCGCGCCAAACCCAGAGGCCTTCAGCTGCTCTGCAAAGACCGAGAGGCTGGCCTGAGCTGCCTGTGCCTGCTCCGCGCCATAGGTATAAATGCCTGAGCGATATTGCGTGCCGCGATCATTGCCTTGGCGCATGCCTTGAGTCGGATCATGACCCTCCCAAAAGACCTTGAGCAAAGCCTCATAAGAGACAATCGCCGGATCAAAGATCACCCGCACCACCTCATTATGACCAGTTTTGCCCGTGCAGACCTCTTCATAAGTCGGATTGGGCGTATAGCCGGCCGCATAGCCGACCATGGTCAGCCAAACGCCCTCAATCCCCCAAAACATCCGCTCCACGCCCCAAAAGCAGCCCATGCCGAACATGGCCTCCTGCAGCCCCGCGTCGCGCTTCCCGTGCAAGGGACGACCCGTTACGAAATGCGTGGCTGCGGTGGCGATGGGGGTGTTACGCCCCGGTAAGGCTTGGTCCCTTTGAACCATCTGTGACTTTTCGCGCGACATAAAAAACATCTCTGGCTCCCTTCAAGGTGTCTCTAAGATATAAGGGTGATCGGGCAGATATCCAGCACAGAGGCCGCACTGCGCCAAAACACCCCCGTTAGCGGCTCAAAATCGTCTCATGGCCCGGTTCGGGCCGTCTGGGAATCAACAGAGCCAGCCCCAGCGAGGTCAGCGCCATGCCCGCGGCCAGTATGAACACCAAACTGGGTGAAAACAGCCACAGAAGTCCCAAAAACACCGGCAATCCCACGGCCGCGATATGATTGATGGTAAAGGCCACCGCAGCCGTTGGCGCAATATCGGCCGGATCGGCAATCTTTTGGAAATAGGTTTTCAGGGCAAAGGCCAGCGAGAAAAACAGGTGGTCTATCACAAACAAGGCGCCCGCCAGCATCACGCCCCAGCCAAACATGTAAATGCCGCCATATGTCAAAAAGACCAGGGCCAAACCCGCATATTCAAAGACCAAAGTATTGCGCTCCCCGTAGCGCGCCACAACCCGGCCAAACACCGGCCCAATAAACATATTCATCACGAGGTTGATTAGATACAAGGACGTCAATTCATGCACGTCAAAGCCGAAACGCTCCACCATCATAAAACCCGCAAACACCATGAAGACCTGCCGCCGAGCCCCGGCCATGAATTGCAGCGCATAATAAAGCCAATAGCGTTTGCGCAGAACCATGGTTTTATGCTGCGGTGTGGGCGACTGGAACTGTGGATAAAATACCATACAGGCCAAGGCGATGGCCGCTGTTAGACCGCCCGAAATCATATAGGCGGTATTAAAGCTCAACGCGAGCCAGTCCCAAGTGATAACAATCACGCCAAAGGCCACCAGCGAGGCTGCCGACCCCATGGCCAAGAGCCAGCCCAGAACCTGCGGCGCCTGCGCCTTGGAAATCCATTGCAATTGCAGCGATTGATTGACCGTTTCATAATAATGAAACCCAATGGAGGAGAGCAGCGTCAGCGTTAGGATGCCGCCCATTTGTGGAAACCAAGCGGTCACTGCCGTGGCCAGTCCCAAGAGCACTAAGGACAAGAGACCCAAGACCTGCTCGCGCATAAAAACGATAATGGCAATCACCCCGACCGCAAGAAATCCAGGAATTTCCCGCACAGAATGCAACAGCCCGATGTCCGCCCCATCAAAATTGGCCACTTCAATCACAAAATTATTGAGCAAAGCACTCCAAGTGGCAAAGGCAATGGGCATCGCGGCAGCCATGACAAAGAGCAAAAATATAGGTCGACGCCAAACTGGGGCCGATTGCGCCTCTTGCAAGGTTACGATCTGCATTGACTCACTCCCAAACACCGCCCCGCGATCTGCGGCTTGCGATCCTGCTGCAAGACCTGCGCCGGCGAAAGGAACCACCGGGCGGATCTTTACCTCCACCTCACATATTGGTAATGTTAATTGACCAATTTTTAGCAAAGGCTAGGCTATGCCCGTAATCACAACCATTCAAGACCTGAAAGAGATTTATCAGCGCCGCGTGCCACGAATGTTTTACGACTATTGCGAAAGCGGCAGCTGGACCGAGCAGACCTTTGGCGACAATATTTCTGATTTCGCCAAACTGCGCCTGCGCCAACGCGTCGCCGTTGATATGACCAACCGCAGCACCGCCTCCAAAATGATTGGTCAAGATGTCTCCATGCCGGTGGCCTTGGCCCCGGTGGGGATGACAGGCATGCAATGCGCAGATGGCGAGATCAAAGCCGCCCGTGCCGCCGCGGCTTTCGGCGTGCCCTATACATTGTCGACCATGTCCATATGTTCCATAGAAGACGTCGCTGCGGCCACCAATGCCCCCTTTTGGTTTCAGCTCTACACTTTGACAGATGAGGATTACTCAGATCGCTTGATCCAACGGGTGAAAGATGCCAATTGCTCGGCGCTCGTGATCACGCTGGACCTTCAGATCATGGGGCAACGTCACAAAGATTTGAAAAACGGCCTCTCAGCCCCCCCAAAATTGACCCCAAAAACCATAGCCAATCTGGCGACAAAATGGAGCTGGGGCCTTGAGATGCTGGGCACCAAGCGCCGCGGCTTTGGCAATATCGTGGGACATGTCAGCGGCGTCTCCGACACCACCTCCCTCAGCGCTTGGACTGCCGAGCAATTTGATCAAGCGCTCGATTGGAAAAAAGTTGAGACCTTGATGAAAAAATGGGGCGGCAAGGTGATTTTGAAAGGCATCTTGGATCCTGAGGATGCAAAAATTGCAGCAAGCCTCGGGGTTGATGCGATCATCGTGTCCAACCACGGCGGGCGGCAGCTCGACGGCGCGCTCTCCTCAATCCGCATGTTGCCGAAAATCGTCGAGGCGGTGGCGGGCAAATGCGAGGTCTGGATGGACGGTGGCATCCGCAGCGGGCAAGATATTCTCAAAGCCAAAGCCCTTGGCGCGACCGGCACAATGATCGGCCGGTCCTATATCTATGGTCTTGGCGCTATGGGTGAGGCCGGCGTGACCAAGGCGCTGGAAGTGATGCATAAAGAATTGGACACCACAATGGCGCTCTGCGGACATCGCGACATCAACGATGTGACGCGAGATATTCTGTACATTCCAGAGGATTTCGAGGGGCGTTGGGCCTAGGCTTTCGCCGAGGCGGTTCCCGGCACAGGGATCTTTGTAAAAATCAATAAAGAGGGGGCGCAGCGACGCGCCCCCTTGGCAATTTTTAGGATTATTTGGCCGCGGCGCTTGCGCCATCCCCCTGCTTGCTGCGGATACCGTCACGATAAAGCGCTTTTGCCAAGGAAAGCATCATCAGCCCCATCACCATCGTAAACGGCAAGGCCCCAATAATCATGGCGCTTTTCAAGGCTTCCATGGGATCTGCGCCCGGATTGCTCTTACCCGCCACCAACAATGTGCCGATCACCGCGGTCAAGATCAGTCCCCAAACGATTTTATGCTTGTTGCCAATGTCTTGATCGCCGCCCGACATGATGGTGTTCATAACCAAAATACCCGAGTCAGCCGAGGTGACCAAGAAGGTCAGGATCAAAACCACACACATCACAGTCAAAACTGACAACATCCCACCGTCCATCATTTGCCCAAGTGTGACGAAAAGCTTGTTGGTGTTTGATGCGCCAATGATCGCGCCATTGGCGCCGCCAGTCAGCTCCATATCAATGGCCGTGGCTCCAAGAACAGTCATCCAGGCAAAACACACCATCGCCGGCGCAAATACGCAGCCCAAGATAAACTCACGCACCGTACGACCGCGCGAAATCCGCGCCAAGAACAGACCCACAAAAGGCGAGAAGGCAATCCACCACGCCCAATAGAAGGTGGTCCAGCCAGCTTGCCAGCCAAATTGACGCCCCTGCTCACCGGCCGCATAGACCGCGCTCAAGGTCGCCTCATCCAAAGCCGCAGCCGCGCCGGTGAGCCCTGCTTTAAAGCCGTCATAACTGCCCCAGGCATTGGTCGCGCCGCCAAACAGCTCCTGAGCCAAAGGCTTGGCCGTCTCGGGCAAAGCCATGGCAAAAGCGTCTGAAGATTGCGGGCCATAGGCTCCGAAGCTGAGCGACACGAAATGCAAGATATAATCCACAAATGCCGCTGCATAGGTTGTCATCGCGAACAGAAAAGAGCCGAACACAACGAAGGTGAACAACAAAATGAGCGATAATACCAAGTTGAGGTTGGACAGGAATTTCACCCCGCGCCCCACCCCTGACACGGCCGAGACAATCGACAGCCCCATGATGCAGATCAGCCCCGCAATCAAGCCCACAGTGCCGGGCTTTGGAACGTCTCCGGTCATATCCATCAACCAATTGGCGCCGGTAATCGCATAGACCCCATCTATGAACTGGCTCACACCAAAGCCGATGGTGACCGAGACACCCAAAATCGTCGCCACAACGCCCAATACATCCACCAGATGCCCAATAAGCCCATTCACATAGCGGCCCAAAAGTGGGGTCAGCGCGGAACGGATGGTCAGGGGCATGTCGCGGGTATAGGCGTAATAGGCGAGACTCAGACCGGTGACGACATAGATCGCCCAAGCATGAAACCCATAGTGCAAAAACGTGTAGCGATAGGCCGAGGTCAAAGCCTCCTGGCTATTTGGCGCCACCGCTCCGCTGACTGTCTCAGGGTTTGAGCCCCAAAGCCCCAAGGGTTCGGCCGTGGCAAAGACCATCAACCCCACACCCAAACCCGCTCCAAACATCATGGAAAACCAAGAAAAATTTGAAAATTCCGGCGCCTCACCCGCCCGGCCCATTTTACGCTTGCCCGTTTGCGGCAAAATGGCGACCACAGCCAGAAAAAAGGCAAAAAGCCCGACAATGATGATATAAAATGCGTTGAATCCTTCCAAAAGCGACCAATTCAGGCTGCCTAAATGGCTATTGGCATTGGCCGGCCAGACCAAGGCCCAGATCACAAGCGCAACCATAATGCCCTTACTCAAAAGGGCGATTTCAACGCTGTGACCTTCATAAAAACCGGAAGCGGCCCGTCGGACCTCAACCGCTGTAAATGGGGGTTTTAGTGACATATCTGTCCTCCTAATCTTTCAATCTGGCGATTCCGCGCAATCAACTTGCGTAAAGATCAGTGCATCGAGAACCGCTCATCGCCTTATTATTATTCAAATATTTTTGACTTCTTTTTCGTGCCTCTCCTTTACAGGCACCAAAATGGCTGAGTGAAAATGAACCTATACCTAAAATACCCCTTAATAGGGAAAACACTGCCTGAGCGGCATTTTTTAAGCAAGCTTTGTTTGTCTGGGATTACGCGCGCCGCAGCAGCAAAGTCAGCGGAATGGCGGTCAGACTAAGGCCGGCAGCGGTCAGGAAGGCCATGCGCAATCCGTAAAATTCAGACAGAAGCCCCATCAAAGAGGGCGCCAGAAAGAACCCTGCAAACCCCAGAACAGCCACGCGCGAAATCGCCTCAGTGCGCAAATGGTCCGGCACCTTTTGACCAACCAAGGCCAAGCCCAAAGGACCGATCACAGAGATTCCAAGGCCTAAAATTCCAAATCCGAGATAGGCCCAGTGTGGCGCCGGGGCCAAAGCGGCCAAAATCCCGCCGGAGGCAGCCACCACTGTGGCCAGTATGATGACTTTTGTTTCAGAGAAAATTTGCGACACCGCCTGGCCTGAAAACCGTCCCAGCGCCATCGTCAGCCCCAGCATCGCCGGCCCCATCGCCCCTTCGGCGGCTCGGCCCTGCAGGCTGCGCTCAATGTGCAAGGCGGACCAGGTCTCGACGGTGGCTTCGGTCATAAAAGCAACCAAAACGATCAACCCACACAGAACAATCGGCTTCAACGGATAGCGACCGCCCGTGCTGGCGTCTGGCGCAACAGCTCGCGGGGGCATGAAAAGAAAGATCGATAAGCTCAAGATGACCCCCGACACAGCCGCAAAAGCAAGTCCAGGCGGGATCTGCGCCTCACGCGCCACACCGCTTGCAATCGCAGAAAATGCGTATCCAACTGAAAACATTGCATGGTTTGCATTCATCAAGGGCTTTTGGTGCAGCTGCTCCAGCTCGCTGACCCGCGCATTCATCAGCACATCCGTGAGGCCCGAGGCCGCGCCAACAATGACCATCGCCACGGCAAAGCTCACCGCATCTGTGGCAAAGCCCGGCAGAAGAAAGCTCACGCCAAATAGGACGCTGCCAATCTGCATGCCGCGCGCGCCCAACAATCGGTCCAACCGCGGTGCCAAAACCATCGAGCTGACCAGCCCAATCGCATTGCACAGCAACAACATCCCAAAGGTCGCATCGCTGACATCCAAACGTGCTTTGATCTGTGGCACATAGGCCGCAAAACATCCCCAAAACAGGCCAACAATCACAAATGCAATCGCAGGACGGCGGGATAGATAGAGGGCGTGAAAAACTTGCATAGCCTGCTTTTTCATAGCCGCAAGACTCTTGCAAGAAACAAAGCAATCAAGGGCTTTTCTTTTCCCTCATATGGCCCTATACGGCGCACTTCAACGGGGCATACACCCTTGGAGGATGCCCCCCCATTTTAAGGAATAGACCCATGGCAGGACAGATCCCGGATCTAATCGCTTCGGTACGGACGGGGACAGGCAAGGGGGCCGCTCGTCAATCTCGCCGCGAAGGCAACGTACCAGGCATCGTTTTTGGTGGTGAGGCAGACCCTCTACCCATCAATCTCCCGTTCAACAAATTATTTTTGCTTTTGAAAGCAGGGCGGTTTAAGTCAACCCTGTTCAATCTCAAAGTGGAGGGTCATGACGACGTGCGCGTCATCTGCCGCGATGTGCAACGCCACACCGTGAAAGATTTGCCAACGCATGTTGATTTCATGCGCCTGCGTCGGACCTCAAAGGTCAATCTGTTTATTCCGGTTGAGTTCTTGAATGAAGCCACATGCCCCGGCCTGAAAAAAGGCGGCGTGCTGACCTTGGTGCGTCCTGAGGTTGAACTGGTGGTGACCGCAGGGGATATCCCCGAGAAGATCACCGTTGATCTGGCCGGCCGCGAAGTGGGTGATGTGATCACCATCTCCGCTGTCGAACTGCCAAAGGGCGCGACACCGACCATCGATCGTGACTTCGTGATCGCCAATATCGCAGCCCCCTCTGGCTTGCGTTCTGCGGACAATGAAGCGGACGGCGATGCCGACGAGGCCGAAGCGCCAGCTGAGGAATAAACCGCGACCTTCGGGCCGATGGTGCGTTAAGAAAACCCCGCCAGAGATGGTGGGGTTTTTGCATTTCCGGCCATGGTGCGCGCAAATCTCTTTCAACCCACCAGTCTGCAGGTTAAACTCATCCCATGAAACTCTTCGTAGGCCTTGGAAATCCCGGCGCAAAATATGCGCATAATCGCCATAACATCGGCTTTATGGCCCTTGATAGAATCGCCGAAGATCATCAGTTCACCTCTTGGCGCTCAAAATTTCAGGGGCAGATCTGCGATGGCACCTTGGGCGGGCAAAAGGTGCTGTTGCTCAAACCCACAACCTTTATGAACCTCTCCGGCCAATCGGTGGGCGAAGCGGTTCGGTTTCACAAGATCCCTCTAGATCAGGTCACCGTGTTTCACGATGAATTGGATCTCGCCCCAGGGAAGTTGCGGCTCAAACAGGGCGGTGGACACGCAGGCCATAACGGCCTTCGCTCTATCCATGCCCATTTGGGAGCCGACTACGGCCGCGTGCGGCTTGGCATCGGCCATCCCGGCCATAAGGATGCGGTGGCCGGCTTTGTGCTCCGAGACTTCTCCAAGGCTGATCAAGATTGGCTGGCGGCCCTGCTGACGGGACTCAGCGCTGGCGCGGCGCATTTGGCCGCAGGGGATGGGGCAAAATTCATGAACGCCGTGGCCTTGCAAACCGCTCCGCCGCGCTCTTCAAAATCCGCCAAAGCGGCAACACAAAAACCTGCTGAGGAGGCCGCGCCATCAGCTCAAAGCACGCCTGCACCGGCCCCCTCTGCATTGCAAAAGCTTCTCGACAGATTTAAATGAAAGCCCATTTCGAACGCCAAGCGACCTATTGTTCCGCCTTCGGCGCCGATCTTACAGCCCGACTCTTGCGTCATCTTCCGGATTGTATCTTACCCAGCAGCGCCCTCGGTCAGCGCATTGCCAATTGGCCCGGTGATGCCGCACCAGAGGCAGACAACCTCCCTCTGAGGCTGGCCGGAGGCCTGCATGCCTTGCTCCTATCGGCAAAAGCCCCGGAACTGGCCCCTATCTATCGCAGCGGCGCAATGGCCGATGCGGAGCTGCCCAAGCTTCTGCGGGCCGTGCTTCAGCGTCACGACGCTGAACTGGCCGCCTTCATTGCCAATGCCCCACAAACCAACGAAGTGCGACGGGCTGCCGGGCTCATCGCCACGGCCCATTGGCTCAAAGCCCATACCGGATGTGATCTCATCGCCTCTGAACTGGGCGCCAGCGCCGGTCTCAATCTCATTTTTGATCGCTTCCACCTGGCTTTAGGAGACGGCTATGGGCCACCCAATAGCCCGGTGCAGCTCAACCCAACCTGGCAAGGGTCGCTGCCGCCGGCGGCCCCCTATCTCCTGCGCGATGCGCAGGGCTGTGATCTTGCCCCTCTGGATCTGCGGCAGAGGCAAGACCTTCTGCGCCTACATGCCTATATTTGGGCCGATCAACCCGAAAGGCGCGCCCGCACCGATGCGGCCATCTCGCTCAATCCGCCGCTGCCGAAAAAATCCAGTGCCATTGAGTTTTTGCGCCAGCGCCTCGCCTCCCCGTGGTCCGGCTGCCATTTGATCTATTCGACCGTGGCTTGGCAGTATTTTTCAAAGGACGAAAAAAGCCAAATTACAGAATTGATCACCACACGCGGCGCAAACTCACAGGCCCCCCTCGCCTGGCTGCGGATCGAGGCCGACGGGAAATCGCCCGGCGCGGGGATGCGGTTGGACTTGTGGCCTGAGCAAAAGCGGATAGACTTAGGGCGAATGGATTTTCATGGCCGTTGGATCACTTGGACGGCACCAAAGCCGAGGGCATAAAATGCAAAAAGACATCGAAATCAATGTCGTTGGCCTGCCTCTCGCGCCTTGCTCGCAGGAGCCTTTGACCGGGTTTTTCCGCGATCGCTCCTGCAATACCTGCGCGCAAGACACCGGCAGCCACACAGTCTGCGCTGTGATGACCGATGAATTTCTCGCATTTTCAAAATACCTCGGAAATGACCTTAGCACCCCGCGGCCAGAATTTGGCTTTGCGGGCCTTAAGGCCGGGGATCGCTGGTGTCTCTGCGCGGGGCGGTTCTTGCAAGCCCACGAGGAGGGCTGCGCCCCGCAAGTTCAGCTCGAATCGACCCATCAAAAGGCCCTGGACATTGTTCCCATGGAGGTTCTTCGGCTCTATGCAGCCCCAGATAGAGGCCGCAAAGAGCCTTGAGGCTAGGCCCCAGTGTTCATCTCAATTCCCAAAGCAGCAGCCACGGTAAAGATATCCTTGTCACCACGTCCGCACATATTCATGCAAATCAGGTGATCGGCGGGCAATTCAGGCGCGATTTTCATCACATGGGCCAAAGCATGGCTGGGCTCTAGTGCTGGAATAATACCTTCAAGCTCACAGCACAGCTGAAAGGCTTCCAGCGCCTCCACATCGGTGATCGAGACATACTGCGCCCGGCCAATATCGTGCAACCAGGCATGTTCCGGGCCAATACCCGGGTAATCGAGCCCAGCAGAAATCGAGAAGCCTTCGAGAATTTGCCCATCGTCATCTTGCAATAGATAGGTGCGATTGCCGTGCAGCACGCCCGGACGCCCACCGGTCAGAGAGGCGCAATGTTCCATCTTGGCGTTCACGCCTTTGCCCCCGGCCTCGACCCCAATGATTCCCACCGATGTGTCATCAAGGAAGGGATAGAACAGCCCCATGGCATTGGAGCCCCCGCCGATGGCCGCAATCAATGTGTCGGGCAAGCGCCCCTCTTTTTCTAACATCTGCGCGCGCGCTTCCTTGCCAATGATGGCCTGAAAGTCTCGCACCATCGCCGGATAGGGGTGCGGGCCTGCGACGGTGCCGATGCAGTAGAATGTATCCTCCACATTGGTCACCCAATCGCGCAGCGCGTCATTCATGGCATCTTTCAATGTGCCGCGACCGGAGGTGACCGGCACGACTTCAGCGCCCAGAAGTTTCATTCGAAACACATTCGGCGCTTGGCGCTCGACATCATGCGCGCCCATATAGACCACGCATTTCAAGCCAAATTTGGCACAGACCGTGGCGGTGGCCACCCCATGCTGACCCGCGCCAGTTTCCGCAATGATCCGGTTTTTTCCCATGCGGCGGGCCAAGATAATCTGGCCCAAGACATTGTTGATTTTATGCGCGCCGGTGTGGTTGAGCTCGTCCCGTTTGAGATAGATCTTCGCGCCACCCAAATGCTGGGTCAAACGCTCTGCGTAATATAACGGGCTCGGGCGGCCAACATAGTTGGTCCAAAGATCGTTCATCTCTGCCCAAAAGCTGTCATCCGTCTTGGCATGTTCATATTGCGCCTCAAGATCCAAGATCAGCGGCATGAGGGTTTCTGAGACAAACCGCCCGCCAAAATCGCCAAAACGACCCTGTTCATCCGGTCCTGTGGTAAAGCTGTTGAGCAGATCATCGGCCATAGTTTTCTCCCTTGCGCGTCTGCGCTAAGAGGTAGCGCCCTGCCCCCCTAAGGTAAAGACCCGACCGCGAATTTCCGATGCTTTACCTGTTGGCTTCAGAGACAAATTTTGCCATCAACTCTGCGCTTTTCTGACCGGGCGCAGTTTCAATGCCCGAACTGACATCGACCTGCCGCGCAGCAGAGCGGCGGACCGCCTCGGCCACATTGTCAGGTGTCAGACCACCGGCCAGCATCCAAGGCACGGACCAGCTTTCTCCCTCCAGCAAGCGCCAGTCGAAAGATAAACCATTGCCCCCCGGCAAGGCCTCACCCTCCGGCGGTTTGGCGTCCAAAAGCAATTGATCGGCCACGCCCGAATAGAGCTGCGCGCGGGCCACATCGACGCGCGATGCTATGCCCAGGGCCTTCATCACCGGCAGGCCGTAGCGCGCTTTCACCGCCGCCACACGCTGAGGGCTCTCACTGCCGTGAAGCTGCAACATGTCGAGCGGAACACGGTCCGTGATGCGATCAAGCGCCGCATCATCAGCATTCACCACCAAAGCAACTTTGGCCAAGCCCACAGGCGCATGAATGGCCAAGCTGCGCGCCGTCTCAATTGCAACATTTCGGGGTGATTTTTCGAAAAAAACCAGACCGATATAGGCCGCCCCTGCGGCTGCGGCGGCATCTATATCATCCGGTGTGGTCAAGCCGCAAAGCTTGGCGCGCACCTTCATGACACCTCGTCCAAAAGCGCCAAAATTTCATCTTTGTCTGTATCGGCGGTTGTCGCCTTCAATTTGCTCACCTCACGCTCCAAGCGCACGACCTGCATATGTTCGCTGCGCGCGGCACTGCGGTGTTTCATCTCGCGCAGCCATTCCCAAACGAAGCCAATCAGAAGGCCCAGGGTCACGCCCAAGAAAATAACTACGAAGAGCGGAACTTGCATATGAAGGTTGAAACCGACCAGCTCACCGAGAGCTTCCGGCAGGAGCGATAAAGGCACAGACCCTCGGTTGGCGAGGGCCACTACAATCAAGCTGATCGCAATGAAGCCCAAGACCATGTACCGCAGATAGCGCATTTTACCTCCCGTTAAGGCGGTCTCTCAAAAGCTTGCCGGTTTTGAAAAACGGAACATGCTTTTCTTCGACAGCAACAGATTCGCCAGTCCGCGGATTGCGGCCGATACGCGGGTCGCGCTTTTTCACGGAAAAGGCCCCAAAGCCACGCAGCTCAACGCGGTCGCCCTCGGCCATCGTATTAATAATTTCTTCAAAAATCGTGCTTACGATTTTCTCCACATCACGCTGATGAAGATGCGGATTCTCATCCACCAATTTTTGAACCAATTCTGAACGAATCATAGTATCCCCCTCGAAACTGTAAAAGTCATGAGCCACCCAAGCCCTAGTGACAGGCTACAGGAAAACCATCCCGAATGTGAACCTATTGTTTTGTCCATAAGTGAAAAAAACTGAGAATTTGGTCATTCCGGTGAGAAATTATTAAAAATACAGTCTTCGCGGCAATTTTGGATCTCTTTTTGATGAAAATCAAGGCTTTGGTGCCAAAAAAAATCCCGCCGAGGCGGGATTTTTCAGATTTTTGGTCACAAACTGATCGATTATTCGTCAGATTTGAGCGCGGCACCCAAGATATCGCCCAAAGACGCACCTGAGTCGGAGGAGCCATACTGCTCGACAGCTTCCTTCTCTTCGGCAATTTCACGCGCTTTGATCGAGAGGCCGAGACGACGGGTTTTCGCATCGATATTTGTGACGCGAACGTCCACTTTATCACCAATGCCAAACCGATCTGGACGCTGCTCCGCACGATCGCGTGACAGATCAGAGCGACGAATGAAGGATTTCATACCTTCATATTCCACTTCAATGCCACCATCTTCAATGGCTGTGACTTCAACAGTGATGATCGAGCCGCGTTTCACGCCGCCAACCGCATCTGCGAATTTGTCGCCACCAAGGGCTTTGACAGACAGGCTAATGCGCTCTTTTTCCACGTCCACTTCAGAGACAACGGCCTGAACCATGTCCCCTTTGCGATAATCGCCAATCACGTCTTCGCCGCGGCCTTCCCATGTCAGATCAGACAGGTGAACCATGCCATCGATGTCGCCTTCAAGACCGATGAACAAACCAAATTCGGTGATGTTTTTGACTTCACCTTCCACTTGGCTGCCTTCAGGGTGTTGCTCTGCGAACACTTCCCACGGGTTGCGCTGGGTTTGCTTGAGGCCCAAGGAAACACGACGTTTCACGCCATCAATTTCCAGAACCATCACGTCAACCTCTTGCGACGTTGATACGATTTTACCAGGATGTACGTTTTTCTTGGTCCATGACATTTCAGACACATGCACCAAACCTTCAACGCCCGCTTCCAGCTCAACAAACGCACCGTAATCGGTGATATTTGTCACGCGGCCTTTGTGCTGTGACTCAAGTGGGTATTTCACGCTGACGATATCCCATGGATCATCCATCAACTGTTTCATACCCAGGCTGATGCGATGGGTGTCTTTGTTAATTTTGACGACTTGGACTTTCACAGTCTCACCAATCGTCAAGATTTCCGACGGGTGGTTGACGCGGCGCCAGGCCATATCAGTGACGTGCAACAGACCGTCCACACCGCCCAGATCCACAAACGCACCGTATTCTGTGATGTTTTTCACCACACCGTCGACACTGTCACCTTCGGCCAATTTGCCGATCACTTCAGCGCGCTGTTCGGCACGGGATTCTTCCAAGATCGCACGGCGCGACACAACGATATTGCCGCGGCGACGGTCCATTTTCAAAATCTGGAAGGGCTGCTTGAGACCCATCAATGGGCCCGCGTCACGCACAGGGCGCACGTCAACTTGGCTGCCCGGCAAGAAGGCCACAGCGCCACCAAGATCGACGGTAAAGCCACCTTTGACACGGCCAAAGATTGCGCCATCAACGCGCACTTCGTCAGCATAAGCTTTTTCAAGACGATCCCAGGCTTCCTCACGACGGGCCATTTCGCGGCTGATGACCGCCTCGCCCTTGGCATTTTCTGCGGCCCGCAGGAACACTTCGACCGTATCCCCTACCGAGATGACGGGAGCTTCGCCGGGATCTGCAAATTCTTTGATGTCTACGCGGCCTTCCATTTTGTAGCCGACGTCGATGATGGCTTGTCCCGCTTCGATTGCGATGACCTTGCCTTTGACCACTGTGCCCTCTTCGGGCGTGTCAATCTCGAAGCTTTCTTGCAAAAGGGCTTCGAATTCTTCCATTGTTACGCTTGCCATGTGGCGTTCATTCCTTACATTTATGTTTCTGGCCGTGCGGTTGTCTCCGCCGGTCTTGAGTTGCATTGGTCCTTCGACGCGAAGCGGTCTGCGAACACCAAGAAGGGCCGGTGATAGCCGACCCTGCTGCGATACTCACATTCCACGACTGTTGCCGTCGTTTAGACAGGGCCGCGTATAGGGGCAAAATTCCAATCTTGCAAGGGCCGATCACCGGTGTAATGCTGTAGAAAAGGAGCGTCCCATGCCACATGCCGATCTCAAATATTCCCCAGATCTTTCCTTCGACCCGCAAGCCATGTTCACAGCCATTGAACACACCATTCTGGCCCATGATTCCGGCTCCGGCGATTGCAAATGTCGCAGCTATCCCGCCGAGGCCAGCAACCACACCCATCTGCTGATCGAGATTTCAATGCTGAGCAAACCGCACCGCAATGAAACTTTCACACGCACCCTGCGCGACGCAATCGCAGCGGCAGTCAAACGGCACCTGCATCAAAGCTGCTATATCTCCCTGGCGATCACATATTCCGACGCCATGTACCTAACGGACCGGCACGACGCACATTAAAGCTATGCCAATCCCTCCCGCGGACAATTTGATGGCGTGATGATTTGCACGTCGGCCGGGCCTTCCGCCAAGACCGGAGGGCGCAGCTTGTGATAGGCGGTGATCTGTTGGAGCGCTTGGTCAAGATCGGCGCGGAGATCGTGATGCAGGACGAATGCCAGCCGACCCTGACGCAGCAAACTTCGGTTTTCGCGGTCCAAGTCATGGGCAATAAAGAAATCCGGTTCGAGCTGCGCAGTGCGCAGCGTGGACAAAATGGCCGCATTGGCCCCACCCATGGAATAGACACCGAGGAGGCGGTCCAATCCACGCACCGCTTGGCGAATCTGCGCCGCCGTCCCAAGCGCGAGCCCTGCGCCGCCGCTTGCCTCGCGCAGGCTCACCTGCGGGCACAAACGCGCCATTTCAGCCGCAAAGGCCTGCGCCCGCGCCTCTTCGCCTTGAAACTGCCGGCGCGATGTCGTGGTCAAAACCGCGCCGCCACGACCCTGCAGCCATTGTGCAAAGAGATAGGCCGCGGTGCGTCCCGCATTCGCATTGTTCAACCCGACATAGGCCAAACGCGCGCAGTCAGGGCAATCGGTAAAGACAGTCACCACCGGGATCTTTAGCCCAATCAACCGGTCAATCTCAGCACGAATGGGCGCGACATTCTGCGCCTTCAGCAAGATGCCTTGACTGCCCCGCTTTGCGATCTTGGACAAAATAGCCACAGTCTTCGCCGGTCCGATCTCTTCTGCAAAGTGAAATCTTGGCCGAATGACCGCAGGCGCGAAATTCGGCAAGACTTGAGTTGCAGCCCGGCGCAGCTCATCGGAAAATCTGCGCGGCGCCTCGACCACGATATCTATGAACATTCGCCGCCCCCGCGCGGCCAATTGCCCCTCTTGCCGTGTCAGCTCCACAATTGCCGCCTGCACACGCCGCTCGGTCTGGGCACTGACATGCGCGCGCCCATGCAAGGCGCGATCGACCGTGGCCAGACTAAGTCCCGATTGCAAAGCAATCTCTTTGAGGGGGAATGGATGTTTCATTGAGGTGTTTTTGAGGTGTTTTTGACAGTTTCTCAAGCCAATTTTGGTTAAGCTGTTGTCAACCAGCAAACAGGAGCACATGATGCACGCCTATCTTTCCCCAGATGATTGCAACTTGGAAGAGTTCACCCAGCAAGTCACCCGCAACCTCACCCCGCAAGAGGTGCCGCAGGCCCATGACATTCAAAACAATATACCAATCTATGATGTCACACGGTTGGATCTGACCGGAGACACCCGTGCCTTAAAAGCCGAATGGGCGCATGTGTTTCTCAATTCCGCCGGGGTATTGCTGCTCCAAAATGCCTTTCAAGACACCCGCTGCATTGACGCGGCCAGCGCGATTTATGAGCGCATCATCGCCGATGAAAAAGCCGCCCAAGGCGCGAAGGCCGATCACTTTGCCGCCTCCGGCGCCAATGACCGCATCTGGAATTCGGCACAAAAACTTTGCCAGCATGACCCCAAGATTTTTGCACAATATTTTGGAAATCTGGCGATTGATGCGGCCTGCGAGGCTTGGCTTGGGCCAAATTACCAGATGACGGCGCAGGTGAACCTGGTCCGCCCCGGCGGCGCGGCGCAGAGCCCGCATCGCGATTATCACCTTGGGTTTCAGCCGCGCGAGGTCGCCGCAAGCTATCCGGCCCATGTCCATGACCTCTCGCCTGTGCTCACGCTGCAAGGCGCGGTGGCGCATGTGGACATGCCAATTGAGAGCGGGCCGACCAAGCTGTTGCCCTTCAGTCAACTCTATCGCCACGGCTATCTGGCCTTCACCATGCCAGAGTTTCGCGCCTTCTTTGAAGAAAACTTCGTGCAAGTGCCGCTCAAAAAAGGCGATGTTCTGTTTTTCAATCCGGCACTCTATCACGCCGGCGGCGCCAATGTGAGCCCAGATATTCAGCGCATGGCCAATCTGCTACAGGTCTCGTCGGCCTATGGGCGCTCCTTGGAAAATCTGGACCGCCAGAGCATGACCCGTCAGCTCTATGAGGTACTGGCGCGCGGGGATCATGGTCTCTCAGAGCGGCAGATTGATGCCGCAATTTCGGCCTGTGCGGAGGGTTATTCTTTTCCAACCAATCTGGACACCGATCCGCCCATCGGCGGTCTGGCCCCAGAAACCCCAGCGGCGCTCTGCCGCCGGGCCCTGGCCAATGCGATGCCCGTGCAAGAGTTCAACGCCGCACTGGACGCGTTCTATGCACGCAAGCGGGCCTAAAGGCCTTTAGGCATAGCGCTCCGGCCCGGCCCATTGTGCGTCAGAATAGCGATCCCCATTGATCCAACCCATGGGGAGCGCAGCTTCAACCGCCGCCAGCTCCTCTGCGCTCAAGCCATAATTTGCGCCCGCCACAAGAGCCTTGAAATGGTCCAGGTTGCGGGTGCCGGGAATGGGCAAGATATGGTCCCCTTTGGCCAGACACCAGGCAATCGCCAGGCCCGCCGCCGTCAAACCCATCTGTGCAGCCAGCGCGCGAAAATTTGCGGCCGCTTTGATATTCAGGCTCAGGTTCGGCTCCATGAAGCGGGGGTTATTGGCCAAAAACGGCATGGTTTGCACCGCCTCTTGCCCATGCGGGGCATCCGTCAAGAGACTTCGCCCCACCGGCGAGAAGGCCACAAAGGTTGTGCCGAGATCGGCGCAGGTTTGCAAAACTCCCAATTCCGGCGTGCGCGTGGAGAGGGAATATTCCGACTGAAGCGCCGCGACAGGATGCACCGCATGGGCCGCTCTCAGGGAGGTTGGAGAAATTTCTGAAAAGCCAAAACCACCGATTTTTCCAGACTTTATGAAGCCCGCGAGGGTTTCAGTGACCTCTTCAATCGGCACAGATGGATCGCGGCGGTGGATATAATAGAGATCAATGCACTCCACCCCAAGCCGCTCGAGGCTATTGTCCAATTGCTCCGTCAGATAGGCCGCCTCATTGTTGAACAAACGGTTCGGATCTTTGCGGTCTGTGATACCGCCCTTGCTGGCGATATGAAAAAACGACCGCGCTTGCGGATTTTCGGCCAGGTAAGCCCCGATGTGACGCTCCGATCCGCCCATGCCATAGACGCTGGCCGTGTCGATGTGATTTATGCCCAGATCTCGCGCGGCATCTAGGATGGCGAACACCTCTTCCCGGCTCACCGCACCATAGAAGTTGGAAAACGACATGGCCCCGATGCCCAGCCGTGAGGTCTTGGCGCCCGTGTGGGGGAAACTACGGTTTTTCATATGGGAACTCCTGTTCAACAGCCGCAATGGCCTGCGCAATTGCTGCGCTGAGACTGAGATGAGAGGTGTCGATCAGCACCGCGTCCTGAGCCGCCACCATCGGGGCCGTGGCACGGGAGCTGTCGCGGGCATCGCGCGCGATAACATCTTGCAACACCTGCTCAAAGGTGGTCTCGGCACCGCTGGCCACAAGCTCTTTGAAGCGCCGCTCGGCGCGCACCTCGGCATCGGCGGTGACAAAAAGCTTCACCTCGGCTTGCGGCACGATCACCGTGCCAATGTCGCGCCCGTCCAAAACAGCGCCGCCCGCCCGGCGGGCGAAACGGCGCTGAAACTCCAACAATTCCGCCCGCACCTCGGGCATTACCGCCACATCGGAGGCCGCCTTTGCCACCTCTGCGCTGCGCAGACTGTCCCCTTGCAAATCATCCGGGGTGAGGTTTTTTGCTGCATGCAACGGATCGGAGCCGCTCAACACCTGCGCCCCAACGGCCCGGTACAAAAGCCCCGTGTCCAAATGCGCCAAGTCAAAATGCGCCGCAATCGCCCGGCTGATCGAGCCTTTACCGGCGGCGGCCGGTCCATCAATCGCGATGGTGAAGGCAGCGCTTGCGCGCGATGGCTTGCGCCCAGTTGACTTGGCCTGCTCTGCGCTCATTCGGAGGTCCGCGCGATCGACGCACCCAAAGCCGCCATCAAAGGCTCAAAAATCGGAAAAGACGTGGCCACCGGCCCGCCATCATCAATCGACATGCCCTCACGCGCGCCCATGCCAAGGATCAAAAATGACATGGCAATGCGGTGATCGAGATGGGTTGCGGCCAGAGCGCCGCCCTTAACCGCGCCGCCCTGCCCATGCACATGCCACCAATCGGGACCGTCTTGCACCGTGACCCCGGCCGCGCGCAGCCCGGTCGCCATAGCTTCGATCCGGTCACTTTCTTTGACGCGCAGCTCTTTGACACCGTGCATCCGGGTCACGCCATGCGCAAAACTCGCCACCACGGACAAAATTGGATATTCATCAATCATAGAGGCAGCCCGCTCCGGCGGCACAGTGATCCCCTGCATATCGGGAGAATATTTCGCGCGGAGATCGGCCACAGGCTCGCCACCTTCCTCGCGCATATTCTCAAACGTGAGATCCGCACCCATCTCTTGCAGGGTATAGAACAGACCCGCTCGGGTGGGATTGAGGCCAATATTGGGCACCAAGACATCAGAACCTTCCACGATTAAAGCGGCGCAGACCGGGAAGGCGGCCGACGACGGATCACGCGGCACAATGATATTCTGTGGGCGCAATTCTGGCTGGCCCGTGAGGGTGATCACGCGGCCCGCATCGGTCTCTTCCACCGTCACCTCGGCGCCGAAGCCCGCAAGCATCCGTTCGGTATGGTCACGCGTGGCCTCTTTTTCAATGACAACCGTTTGGCCCGGCGCATTCAAACCCGCCAAGAGCACCGCCGATTTCACCTGCGCCGAAGGCATTGGCACCTCATATCGCACCGGCAAAGGCTGCGCGGCCCCGATCAGTGTGAGCGGCAAGCGCCCCTCAGAGCGGCCATAGGACTGCGCGCCGAAGAGTGCCAAAGGATCCGTCACCCGGCCCATCGGGCGTTTGTTCAAACTGCCATCACCGGTAAATGTGGCGGCGATGGGAGAGGTGGCCATGGCCCCCATGATCAAACGCACCCCGGTGCCTGAGTTGCCACAGTCAATCACTTGGCCCGGCTCGGCAAAACCGCCCACACCCACCCCATGCACCGACCAGGAGCCGCCGCCATGGTTGATGACCTCAGCGCCGAAGGCCTGCATCGCCTTGCCAGTATCCAGCACATCATCACCTTCGAGCAGCCCTTGGATGCGTGTCTCCCCAAGGCTCAGCGCTCCCAGGATCAGAGACCGATGCGAGATAGATTTATCCCCCGGCACATTCGCTTGGCCCCGCAACGGGCCAGATTTATGCGATGTCATTGGAAGTGCTGCACCATGGCCTGACATATTCGTCCCCTCATAAGTTGACAAAGTGATAACGCCCCAGCCAAGCGAGGTCCACAGCTGAGCGCGGGTCTGTTTAGGATTTTTGGAAGGTTAAATAATGCGGCCGACGGCCTTCGCGCAGGGCCTTTTGCTCATAACGCGTTGAGATCCAATCGCCCCAAGGCCTGCGCCAATCTTCTGGCCCATCTGCCAGCCAGTCAAAGCCCGCCTTTGGCACTTCCTGCAAAGTTTGGCGCACATAATCCTCAATATCCGTGGCCACGCGAAACTCAGCGCCCGACATCAGGCAGCGACTCAAGGGCTCGAGATGCTCTGGTGTGACAAAGCGCCGGCGATGGTGGCGCAGTTTTGGCCATGGATCGGGATAGAGCAAAAAGGCCTTGCTCACGCTGCGTTGCGGCAAGACATCCATCAGATCGCGGGCATCGCCCATGTGCAATTTGATATTCTGAACGCCCGCCCGGCGCATTTTGCCGAGCAACATCGCCACACCGTTGACATAGGGTTCCACCCCAAGAAATTGAACCTCGGGATTGGCCAAGGCTTGATGCACCAAATGCTCGCCGCCGCCGAAACCAATTTCCAGCCACAGCGGCTTGCCCGCCGCGACCTGCTGCATGTCGAGCAGGCTGCGCTCTGGATTATCCGCGCGAGAGATCCCGCCAACGCTGAGCTGGGGCAAATCTTCCTCTAAGTAACGCTCCTGCGCGGCATTGAGCGCCTTGCCCTTGATGCGCCCATAAAAATTTCGATGTTCCATCGCCTGTCTTCCACAACAAAAAGGGTGCGCTTGCGCGCACCCAATTGCTCACTGATCCGGGCCCGCCTGCGCGCCCTGCGCCTACACGGCTTTTTTCAGCGCTTCAACCAGATCAATCTTTTCCCAGCTAAAGCCGCCATCGGCCTCGGGCGCGCGGCCAAAATGCCCATAGGCCGCAGTCCGTTGATAGATCGGCCTGTTCAGGCCCAAATGCTCACGAATGCCGCGCGGCGTGAGATCCATGGACTGCGCGACCGCCCGTTCGATTGCCTCTTCCGGCAGTTGAGCCGTGCCATATGTGTCCACGTAAATCGACAAAGGCTTAGACACGCCGATGGCATAGGACAGTTGCAGGCTACAGCGTTCGGCCATGCCAGCCGCCACGATATTTTTGGCCAAATAGCGCGCCGCATAGGCCGCCGAGCGGTCCACCTTGGTGGGATCCTTGCCAGAGAAGGCGCCGCCGCCATGGGGCGCTGCGCCGCCATAGGTATCCACAATAATCTTGCGTCCCGTCAAACCCGCATCGCCATCAGGGCCACCAATCACGAAGGTCCCTGTTGGATTGACCCACCATTCGGTTTTCGCTGTGAGCCATTCGGCCGGCACGACTTCGCGGATATAAGGCTCTACAATGCTGCGGATATAGGCGCTGTCTTGATCTTCGGAGCGGTGTTGCGTCGACAAGACAATCGACATGATCTCAACAGGTTTTCCGTTCTCATAGCGTAAAGACAATTGCGACTTGGCATCCGGTCCAAGATCTGGCGCGCTGCCGTCTTTGCGCGCCTCGGCCAAACGCCGCAAAATCGCATGGGAATATTGGATCGGCGCGGGCATCAGCTCCGGGGTCTCTGTGGTGGCATAGCCAAACATAATCCCTTGGTCACCGGCGCCCTCATCCTTATCGGCGCCCGCATCCACCCCTTGGGCGATATGGGCCGATTGCTCATGCAAAAGATTGGTGACTTCAACGGTTTTCCAGTGAAATTTGTCTTGCTCATAACCGATGTCTTTGATGCAATCTCGAGCGATTTGCTCGATCTGCCCCATGTGATGCGAGAGTTTTGCTTTGTCACTCAAGCCAACTTCGCCGCCAATAACAATGCGGTTTGTGGTTGCGAATGTTTCAGCGGCCACCCGAGCCTCTGGTTCTTCGGTTAAAAAAGCGTCAAGTACTGCGTCGGAAATTCGGTCGCATAGTTTATCAGGATGCCCCTCAGAAACAGATTCTGAGGTGAAAATATAATTTGATCGTGCCATGGGGAGTGCTCCAATAAAATGTAAGCTGCGCCAGGAAGCCGTTGCAGCTAGAACTTCCTAGAAGCCCCGCCGCGAGGCGTCAATGATAATTTCTCCTGCGCAGACAAAAATGCACCCAGAACCAAGCCTCCCAGGAGGATCACCAAGCCAAGCCAAGGATTTTTCGCGTAAAAAGTCGCGGTGCGCGGCTTGGGGATCGGTGCATCAAGCGTCCCGCGCTCGTGAAGATCCAATCGCTCCCTTGACCGCCCCCAAGGATCAATCACTGCGGTGACACCGCGATTGGCCACGCGCAGCATCGGCAGGCCCAACTCGATGGCGCGGGCGCGCGCCTGAGCAAAATGCTGCGCCGGGCCCTGCCCCTCTCCGAACCAGCCGTCATTGGTAATCAACACCAACAGATCAGGGCGGGCCTCCCCGCGGCCGACAAATTGCGGAAAAATCCCCTCATAGCAGATCAGCGGCTGGATCCGTCCGATCCCGTCTATATCAATATGCGCCGGGCCACTGCCGGCGGAAAATTCTGGAAAATCATAGCCAAAGACCCGAGCCAGCCGGCCAAGGGGTATATATTCCCCGAAGGGCACCAAGCGGCTTTTGTGATATTCGCTCTGCACCTCCCCTTGCGGTGTCACCACACCCAGAGTGTTGAAATATTGATCCGCCGGGGTGTGGCTTTGATAACCAACCACAACATGCGCCCCCTGCGCCACCTCGGCAATCTCTCGTCGGGCCCATTCGATGGGCAGATAGACCGAGGTTTCGGGCCAAATGATCAGATCAACCGCTGGCCCCGCATGTGTGAGGGCCAAATGCCTTTGATAGATTGCCTCCATCTTGTCCGGGTGCCATTTATTTTCCTGTGCCACATTGGGATGGATCAAACGCACCATAGGCCGGCGGTCATCGGCCGGGCTGTTGTCCGGCCCCGCTGCGGGCATGAAGGGCGCGGCAATGGCCACGGTCAACACAACCCAGCGAGGCACTGCCCCTCCCCAGGCGATCAGCGCCGCCAAGACCAGGGTCAAAAGGCTTATGCCATGCGGTCCAACAATACTGGCCAATTGATAAATGGGCGTGTCAATCCAAACATAGCCCAGCAGGGCCCAAGGAAAGCCGGTGAAAAGGTAGGAGCGGGCGAGTTCAGCGGCCAATAGCGCCAGACAGGTCCAAAGTCCCGAACGCCCGCGCGCCAGAGCAAAGGCCGCGCCCCAAAACAGGGCCAATCCACCCGCCATGGCCAGCAGGGCGATGGGGGCGATCCATGCGGTGCCGCGGCCTTCGACTAAAAAGGGCTCAATAATCCAGGCCAAGGAAACGAAAAAATAGCCAAACCCGAGGCTCCAACCGCGCCAGAACTGCGGCAGGCAGGTCTGCGGGCGGATGATCCAAAACCCAAAGGCCAGCCCCACAAGTGTGAGCGCGGGCTGATCCACAGGGGCCTGCCCCAGACCGGCCAAGCCGCCCGCCGCTACAATCATGGCCCATTGAACCCATGCCGGCGCCTGGACCCAAAGCCTATGCGGGGTTGATAGCTCGAACATGGGCTCTCAGCCTCTTGATCCGCCTCGGATCTGCATCGACGACCTCAAACTCCACGCCAGCGGGGTGTTCTATGACCTCTCCCCTTGCGGGCACCCGGCCCAAGAGCATAAAGACCAACCCGCCCAGCGTGTCGACCTCTTCGGGATCCACCTCGTCGACGTCAGACAAATCTCGGCCAATTTCCTGCTGGAACTCGTCCAAAGGCGTCTTGGCCTGCGCCAGGTAACTGCCCGGTTTTTCAACAATCCAAAAGTCACCCTCCGCAGGATCATGCTCATCCTCAATCTCGCCAATCACCTGTTCGATCAAATCTTCAATAGTCACCAGCCCATCCGTGCCGCCATATTCATCAATCACCAATGCCATATGAATACGGTCGGCCTGCATTTTGGTGAGCAATATGCCAATCGGCATAGAGGGCGGCACAAACAGCAAGGGACGCAGCATAGATTTAAGCGCCAAACGCCCGCCGGAGCCGTTAAACCCATGTTTAAGCGCCAGATCTTTCAAATGCACAAACCCAAGGGGCGTGTCCAGGGTTCGGTTGTAAACCGGCAAACGCGTTAATCCTGTATTGCGAAACACATGGACCAAATCTTCTTTGGTGATGGTCACAGGCACGGATTTAATATCCGCCTTGGGCACCATCACATCTTCCACCCGCAATTGCCGCAGGTTCCACATGCCGGGGATAATTTCTTCGCCCTCAGGCCGCGAAAATTCAGAGCCATTCATGTCAGGCAAACGACCGCCAGAGAAAGCCCATTTCAAACGATCCCAAAAGCCCAGCGCCTGTGTCTGTCTACTCGAAGGATCTTCGGCGGTCTCAGAGCCGCCGGCCGTGTCATCACTTTGTGGCATATCACCAATCATTGGGTTGCGTCATTCACTTCATAAGGGTTGGAAATGCCAAGGCTTGCAAGCATTTTGATTTCAAGGCCTTCCATCACATCAGCATCTTCATCGTCTATGTGATCATAACCCAGAAGATGCAATGTCCCATGGAGCAAAAGATGGGTCAGGTGATCGAGAATTGCAAGCCCAGCCTCCTGAGATTCGCGCAAACAGGTCTCATAGGCGATGGCAATGTCACCTAATTCAGGGTCCGTCGCCTGTTTGGGCTGCGCTCCGGGCTTGCTCACGGACAAGTCAGCAGAGGGCCAGGACAGCACATTTGTTGGCTGGGGCTTGCCGCGGAACTCTGTGTTCAGCTGGGCAATCTGCGCATCATCACAGGCCATCACAACCGCGCTGCTCTGGGCTGGAAGCGGCAGAAACCGCGGTATGACCTCGCCCAATTTCGCCCCAATCGCCGCCAGCTCTTGCGCCTGCCAGCGGCTGTCTTCCAAAATGAACTCAAAGCTCAGGCTCATGCGCCATCCGCGTCATAGGCTTCAATAATCGCCGCCACCAACGGATGACGCACCACATCTTTTGAGGTGAAATAATTGAAGCTGATTTTCGGAATATTCTGCAACAGACGCTCCGCATCAGCCAGCCCCGATTGAACACCGCGCGGCAAATCAATCTGCGTGCGGTCGCCCGTGATCACCATACGGCTCCCCTCTCCCAAACGGGTCAGGAACATCTTCATCTGCATTGAGGTGGCGTTTTGCGCCTCGTCCAAAACCACAAAGGCATTCGCCAAGGTCCGCCCGCGCATGAAGGCCAGAGGGGCAATCTCTATCGCCTTATCTTCCATCAATTTCGCCATTTGTTTGGCCGGCAGAAAATCATTTAACGCATCATAAAGCGGCTGCATGTAAGGATCGACTTTTTCCTTCATATCACCCGGCAAAAACCCCAAGCGCTCCCCCGCTTCCACCGCAGGGCGTGACAGGATGATCTTATCCACCCGCCCGGTGATAAACATCGACACGCCGACGGCCACGGCCAGATAGGTCTTGCCGGTCCCCGCTGGCCCAATGCCAAAAGCAAGCTCGTTTTTGAACAAGGCCTCGACATAGGCCTTTTGTGCTTCCGTCCGCGGCTCCACCAATTTCTTGCGGGTTTTAATCTCCACCGCACCGCCTCGGAACATTTCCATCTGCTGATCGGCGCCGCCTGCGTCTCCCCCGGCCATGTTCATCCTGAGTTCCGCAGTCACATCCGCTGGCGTTACAGGCCGCCCTTGCTCAAGACGGGTATAGAGCGATTGCAAAATCGCAGAGGCCTGCGCCGCCCCATCGGCATCGCCGACCAGAAGCAATTGATTGCCCCGGCGCACGATTTGAATAGCGTGATGCGTCTCTATAGTTGTGAGATTGCGATCAAATTCCCCGCAGAGCTCCGCCAAGAGACGGTTGTTCGGAAATTCAATCCGGGCTTCGTTTTGTGCAGCGATGGCTGTTACGGCGTCTTCTGCCAAGGATGTCCCCTCAAAAGGTCTTATGTCTTTGTCAGACTATAGCGCGATTCCCGCAAGAGAAAGGGCCGGAGCAAACAAAATCCGCAAAACCGCAGATCATGCGCGCTGGGGCGCGCCCGCCTCCACGACCTGCCCTGTCAATGAGTTGGTCATATCCTTGAGGATCTTCACGGGAATGACTTGCCCAATCATGTCATCGGGCGCCACCGCATGGACCGCGTGGAGATATTCAGATTTGCCAATCAACTGCCCGTCGCGGCGGCCTTTCTTTTCAAATAAAACCTTCACTTCGCGCCCCACCATGGCGGCCTGGGCGGCGCGTTGCTGTTGGGTCAAAAGCGCTTGCAGCTCTTGCAAACGGGCGGAAGCCACTTCGGGCGGCACTTCGGTGCGCTCGGCCGCGGGTGTTCCGGGGCGGGCGGAATATTTGAAGGAATAGGCCTGCCCATAGCCCACACGGCGCACAAGATCCAAAGTGTCCTGAAAGTCCTCGTCGGTTTCACCGGGGAAGCCAACGATGAAATCCCCCGACAAAAGCAAATCAGGTCGGGCGCTGCGGATGCGGTCGACCAAGGTAAAATAGCTGTCGCGCGTATGTTTGCGATTCATGGCTTTCAAGATACGATCACTGCCAGATTGAACCGGAAGATGCAGATAAGGCATCAGCTTGTCACAGGTGCCATGGGCCTCAATCAGCGCATCATCCATATCATTGGGATGGCTGGTGGTGAAACGAATGCGCTCCAGCTGGTCAATCTCTGACAATTGCCAAATCAAGCCGGCCAAACCGCCCGCGTGCCCGTGATAGGCGTTCACATTCTGGCCGAGAAGTGTAATTTCGCGCACGCCCCGCGCCACCAAATCGGCGGCCTCTGCCATGACGCGCTCTGCGGGGCGGCTCACCTCAGCGCCACGCGTATAGGGCACAACGCAAAAGGCGCAAAATTTGTCACAGCCTTCCTGCACCGTCAAAAACGCGGTCGGACCACGTTTCGCCTTGGGCCGGCTGGCGAGATGGTCAAATTTATCTTCCTCGGGAAAATCCGTGTCCAAAGCCCGCTTCCCACTTTGCACCCGCGCCTCCATCTGCGGCAATTTATGGTAGGATTGCGGACCCACCACCAAATCAACCATCGGTTGCCGGCGGATAATTTCCGCTCCTTCCGCCTGGGCCACGCAGCCGGCGACGCCAATTTTCAAACTCGGCTTGGCGGCTTTCAACCCGCGAAATTTGCCCAATTCCGAATAGATTTTCTCGGCGGCCTTCTCACGAATGTGGCAGGTGTTGAGCAAGATCATATCCGCATCATCGGCCGTATCTGTCTGCACATAGCCTTCGGCGCCCAGGGTCTCAGCCATACGCTCACTGTCATAGACATTCATCTGACAGCCATAAGTCTTGATAAACAGCTTTTTCGTATCGGCCATGGTCAAATCCTTTTTCGGCGGGCATGCGTGCGGCGCTGATACCGCGTGAATTCCTCCCTTGCAATGCGTGTGAATTTCAGGGATTTTGCCACGGAATTTTATTTAGGCAATTTCATGCAGTTCTCAACGCTAAAGATGTATTTAACCTGGGCCAAAGCCCATGCGCTCAAGGGTCCTTTTGCTTTTATATTTGCACAAGACGATATTGAGCTGACGCATACAGTCGCCCATCATATCAAATTAGGGTTTCGTCAGACGGTGGTTCTGGCCGATGTTCCATTTACCCGGCCCGCAGATCTGCCGGCGGAAGTGGCCTTCATTGCGCGGGCGGCAAAATCTTCCTCCGATATCAGCCAAGAGATGAATGCCATCATCTCCGCCCTGCCTCAACAGTGGATTTATTGCGGCTACAATGGCGAATATCTATTTTATCCATTTTGCGAATCCCGCAGTATTGGGGAGATCGTCGCATTCAACACCGAAGAGCGCCGCAAGACGATCCCCACGACCGTGGTGGACCTCTATGCGGCGGATTTGGGGCGAAGCCCGCATGGGGTGGATGTCACAAGCGCCTATTTCGATCGGCTTGGGTATTACGCAGAAACGCGGCGGGATGACGAAGACAGGCCACTTGAGCAGCAACTCAATATCTATGGCGGCTTGCGGTGGCGCTTTGAGGAGCATGTTCCGTGGCAAAAAAGGCGCATTGATCGCGTGGCTGTGTTTCAAAGCCAGCGCGGGTTGACCTTCCAGCCTGATTTCACCTTCAACCTGCCTGAGTTCAACACAATCTCCTGCCCTTGGCATCACAACCTAACCGCATCTGTCTGCTCGTTCCGAGCCGCCAAAGCTTTGCGTCACAATCCGGGCAGCCGCCATGCCATCTCCAGCTTTCTCTGGCCGGGATCGGAGCACTTTACTTGGCACTCACAGCAATTGATGGATCTGGGGTTTATGGAACCGGGGCAGTGGTTCTAGACGAGGCTCTAAGATTTTCGACGCAGCCGAATGACCACATCCACTTTGGCAATCTCCGCCCCCTCTGGTGCGCCGGGCAGTGCTGAGATTTTCAATTGGTCCGCTGGGGCGTCCACCAACTCGGCACTGTCTTCCCAATAAAAATGTGGGTGATCCGACATATTCGTGTCAAAATAGCTTTTCGCACCATCTACGGTGATTTCACGCATCAAACCTGCATCACAAAAGGCCCGCAGAGTATTATAGACCGTGGCCAAAGAGACCTTATCGGCGTGATCATTGCTCGCAGCAAATAGGCTTTCGGCGGTCACATGGCGATTTTTACCATCCCCAATCAAGCGCCGTGCCAAAATCACCCGCTGCCGCGTCGGGCGCAATCCGCCCTTGGCCAACCACTGGGCGACGATCCGATGAGTTTCTACCTGTGCTTTTGTGTGATCCATAGCGTTACTATGACGCCTTGAGACTAATTTTCAATGGCAAAAGTTCAAAATATCAGCCAGCATCGGCAAATCATCGGGGTCAGGCGACCTTGCCACATGCGGTCAGACGTATATAGAGCTGTAGTCAAAACCGTTACAATAAAACAGGAGCCCAATATGCCATCAGATTTTCCGACCTCTTTCGACAAAGACGGTCTTTTGAAATGCGCCCGTGGTGAGCTCTTCGGCCAAGGCAATGCGCAATTGCCCGAACCGCCGATGTTGATGATGGATCGCGTGACTGAGATCAGCAGCGACGGCGGCCTGAACGGCAAAGGGCATGTCATTGCGGAATTCGACATTCATCCGGAGCTTTGGTTTTTTAAATGCCACTTCCCAGGCGACCCGGTGATGCCAGGATGTCTGGGGCTGGATGCGCTGTGGCAATTGACCGGATTCAATCTCGGCTGGCGCGGCATGCCGGGGCGCGGACGCGCTTTGGGCGTCGGCGAAGTAAAATTCACGGATATGGTCACGCCCGAGGTCAAGATGATCACCTATCATGTTGACTTCACGCGTGTCATAGATCGCAAGCTAAAGCTGGGCATGGCCGATGGCCGCATGTTTGCAGATGGCAAAGAAATTTATACAACTGCCAATATGAAAGTTGGCTTGTTCACCGATTAATCTAAGGGGATCACATGCGCCGTGTAGTCATCACAGGCCTGGGTATTGTCTCACCCATTGGCAATAATTTCGACGAAGTGACCGATGCGTTAAAAGCGGGTCGGTCAGGGATTGCTTTTGAACCAGAATATGCAGAGAACGGCTTTCGCAGCCGGGTTGCAGGCATTCCAAAAATCAATCCTGCCGATCATATTGATAAGCGCCACATGCGCTTTATGGGCACGGGTGCGGGCTATAACTATCTGGCGATGGAACAGGCGATTGCAGATTCCGGTCTTGAGGAGAATGAGGTCTCCAATGTCCGGACCGGGTTGATCATGGGCTCTGGTGGGCCGTCGACTGCAAATTTCCACGCGGCCTTTGACGTGGTGAAAAACCGGGGCGGACCAAAACGCATGGGCCCTTTCATGGTGACGCGCTGTATGAGCTCGGCCCATTCTGCCACTCTGGCCACGCCCTTCAAGATTAAAGGCTTGAATTATTCCATCACCTCCGCTTGCGCCACTTCCGCCCATTGCATCGGCAATGCGATGGAGCAAATTCAGCTCGGCAAACAAGATGTGGTCTTTGCGGGAGGGGGTGAAGAGGTGCATTGGTCCCTCTCCTGCCTGTTTGACGCGATGAATGCCATGTCCTCGAAATATAATGACACGCCCGAAACAGCGTCTCGCCCCTATGACGCCAATCGCGATGGGTTTGTGATCGCCGGCGGCGGCGGTGTCTTGGTGCTCGAGGAATTGGAACACGCCAAAGCGCGCGGCGCGAAAATCTATGCAGAGCTGACCGGCTATGGCGCCACCTCTGACGGGGCCGATATGGTGGCCCCCTCGGGTGAAGGCGGCGAACGCTCCATGCGCCAAGCCCTGGCCATGTTGGATCCCGACCGAAAGGTGAGCTACATCAACGCTCATGGCACCTCTACCCCAGCCGGTGACGTTACCGAAGTGCAGGCCGTGCGTAATATCTTCGGTCAAGGCTCAACACCGCCGATCTCCTCGACCAAATCCTTGACAGGGCACTCTTTGGGCGCAACCTCGGTTCATGAGGCCATCTACTCGCTCGCAATGATGCAAAATAACTTCATTTCTGCCTCTGCGAATGTGCAAGAACTCGATCCGGCGCTGGATGCTTCAGAAATTGTCACCACACGGCAAGACAATGTCGATCTTGACACAATTCTTTCCAACAGCTTTGGCTTTGGTGGTACGAATGCGACCTTAATTATGAGCAAATTTAACGGATAAAATCATGGCAGAACTTCTTAAAGGAAAACGCGGTCTGATCACCGGCATTGCAAATGATCGCTCCATCGCTTGGGGCATCGCGGAGGCGATGAAAGCCGAAGGCGCAGAACTGGCCTTTGGCGTGCAAATGGATGTCTTTGGTGAGAAGGTCAAACCTTTGGCGGCCGATATGGGTGTGGATCTTGTGCTGGATTATAACGTGCAAGACGATGCCAGCACGCAAGCGGCCTTTGATACATTGGCAGATAAATGGGGCGGGCTGGATTTTGCGGTGCATGCCATCGCCTATTCCGACAAGAGCGAATTGACCGGACGCTTCATCAATACCAGCCGCGCAAATTTCAAAAACTCGCTAGAAATTTCGGCCTATTCCTTCATCGACATGGCCAAAAAAGCCGAACCTTTGATGAAAGACGGCGGCACTTTGATCACGCTGACCTATCAAGGCAGTCGCAAGGCCACCCCTTGGTATAACGTCATGGGCGTGGCAAAAGCGGCTCTGGAATCAGCGGTGGTCTATCTGGCCAATGATTTGGGTCCGCAAAAAATTCGCGTGAATGCGATTTCTCCCGGCCCGATGAAAACCCTCTCTGGCGCGGCCATTGGCGGTGCACGCAAGACCTTCCGCTTCACCGAAGCCAACACGCCCCTGCGCGCCAATGCCACCAAAGCCTCAATCGGCGGCACGGCGGTTTATTTGGCATCAGATTATGGCGAATGCACCACGGGCGAGACCATCATGGTCGATGGCGGCCTTCACATCTTGGGCCTGCCACAGCCTGAGAATTTCTAAAGCTGTCAGGGCCTTAGATATTATTGTAAACAATTTCGCCCGGCGGCAACGCCGGGCTTGGCTCTTGGGCGGGGTTTGCCTAGGGGCTGGGATAGGTCTCAAGCGCGCGGGTGAACATCTGTGCATCGATATTGCCACCAGAGGCGATGCAGATCACATGCTCACCGCTCAGCTGGTCCCCATGGTATAGGGCCGCGGCCAGAGCAATGGCCCCGCCGGGTTCGAGCACAAGCTTAAACCGGCTGAAGGCCACGGAGATGGCCCGCAGGCAATCTTCTTCCGGCACAACGATGCCCGGCCCGCATAGCGCGCGCATGAGAGGAAAGGTCATTTCCCCAGGGCTGCGGGTGACAATGGCATCGCAAATACTGCCGCCGCTGCGGGCATTGCTTTCCCGGCGCCCGCTTTGCAGCGAGCGGGTCACATCATCGAAATCCACAGGCTCTACAGGCCGCACGCGCATCTCTGGCGCCTCCTGCTCCAGTGCCAAAGCAACCCCAGAGGTCAAACCACCGCCGCCGCAACAGACCAATACATCCGCCTTGGCAATCCCAGCCGCCGCCGCCTGGGCCGCAATCTCAAGCCCGCAGGTGCCCTGACCGGCAATGACCTCAGGCGCATCATAGGGTTTGATCAGGCTCAAACCGCGCGCCTCAGCCAAGGCCGCCCCGATCGCTTCACGATCCTCGCTGTCTCGGTCATATAAAATCACCTCCGCCCCCAGCGCGCGGGTGTTCTCAACCTTTAATCGGGGTGCATCTTTCGGCATCACGATAACCGCCGGCACCCCATGCAAACGCGCGGCCAGCGCCACGCCTTGCGCATGATTGCCAGATGAATAGGCAATGACACCCGCCGCGCGCGCATCAGCTGCGAGGGCCGAGACCGCAGACCAACCGCCGCGAAACTTAAATGATCCCGTATGTTGCAAAGCCTCTGCCTTGACCCAGACCCGACGTCCGGCGATCTCATCGACAAAGGAAGAATTGAGCAGCGGGGTGCGCCGCGCCTGCCCGCCGAGCCGCTGCGCCGCGGCCCGTATCATCTCAATATTCATTGTTTATGCCCCCGCTATTTGAGGAATCCCGGTTAAATCTTGCAATTGATGGTGCGGGGTCCATGGCAGGCGATCCACCGGCTCACCGCTTCGGTTCACCCAAGCGGTTGCGAAACCATATTCCGCCGCCGCCGCCGCATCCCACCCATTGGAGGAGACAAAAAGCACCTCCCCTGCCCCACATCCGAAATGCTTGCCAACCAGGTCATAGACCCGGCGATCTGGCTTGAAAATTCCCACAGATTCGACCGACAATACCGCATCCAGCCGATCTGTCAGCCCAGCCGATACAACGGCACCCTCTAACATATCGGGCGATCCATTGGACAAGATTGCCGTGTTGAGCCCCGCCGCCTTGAGCGCCGCAAGCATTGCCGGCACTTCCTCATAGGCCGCAAGGCTCCAATAGAGATCCAGCAAGTCTTGACGCAGGCGCGCGCCCGCAACCCCATTGGCCTCCATCGCCCAATCCAGCCCATCTTGGGTCACCTGCCAAAAATCAGCATGTGCGCCCATCACAGCCCGCAACCAACTGTATTGCAGCTGTTTTAGGCGCCAATCACTGGCCAATTTAGCCCAATTCCCTGCAATTTCTGAATTTTCCGGGCGGAGGGCAGCGTCGCGCGCGGCAGAGGCCACATCGAACAAAGTCCCATAAGCGTCGAAGACGCAGGTTGTGATAGCCATAGAATCCTCCATAAGATGATCTCAACGATAGCGACAATCGGAGAAAGGGGAAGAGACATGCACGTTTTCGACAAATCAGGAATGCATATTCATTATCGCGACGAGGGTGACCCGCAGGGCGCTCCGTTGGTCTTTTCCAACTCATTGGGTACGGATATGCGGCTGTGGGATCAGATCCTGCCCTTGCTGCCCGGCGGTTTGCGCATCATTCGTTATGATATGCGGGGGCACGGTCTGAGCGATTGCCCAGAGGCGCCCTATTCCATGGGTGCGCTCATCTCTGATGCCGAAGCGCTGCTGGACCATTTAAAGATTACATCCTGCCTCTTCGTCGGCCTGTCAATCGGCGGTATGGTGGCTCAGGGTCTGGCCAGCAAACGGCTGGATTTGATCCGTGCCATGGTTCTATCCAACACAGCAGCCAAGATTGCCACCAAAGATATTTGGCAAGACCGGATAGACAGCATCCGAAGAGACGGCATTGGCCCGGTAGCAGGTGCCACCATGCAGCGCTGGTTTAGCCCTGAGATGTACGGCACGCCAGCAATGGCGCCCTGGGCCAATATGTTGCGGGCCACACGCGCGGACGGCTATATCGGCTGTGCCCATGCGATTTCTGGAACAGATTTCATCACCCCAACCTCGGCCCTGCGCCTGCCGGTTATGGGCATCGCCGGTGATCACGACAGCTCAACCCCGCCGGATTTGGTGCGCGAAACCCTCGCGCTTATCCCTGGCAGCAGCTTTCACATCATCCGAGGCGCCGGCCATCTGCCCTGCGTTGAACGGCCAGAGCAATTTGCCGAACTCTTGAGCGATTTTTTTCGCGCAACCGGACATATCTCATCACTTTAGGATCCCTGCTATGAACAAGCCCCTGGCCTTTACCTTCATCATTGTCACCCTGACAATTGATGCCATGGGCATTGGCCTGATCATTCCTGTGATGCCTGATCTGCTGCAAGACATTGAGGGCGGAGATCTCGGTCATGCGGCCATTTGGGGTGGGATTTTGTCCATGGTCTTCGCCTTAATGCAATTTCTTTTTGGCCCCACCATTGGGTCACTCAGCGACAGATACGGACGCCGGCCCGTATTGCTGGTCTCATTGCTGATCATTGCCGTCGATTATGTCGTCATGGGATTGGCCCATTCGATCTGGCTGCTGGTCCTGACCCGTGTCATTGGCGGCATCGCCGCCGCCACCCAGGCCACCGCCGCAGCCTTCATCTCGGATATCTCAACCACAGAGAACCGCTCTGCCAACTTCGGCATTCTGGGCGCCTCCTTTGGTGTTGGCTTTGTCCTGGGCCCGTTGATCGGCGGTCTATTGGGCGAATATGGGTTCCGCGTCCCGTTTTTCGCGGCCGCGGGGCTTGCCAGCCTCAACCTCTTGCTCGGATATTTTGTATTGCCCGAAACGGTGAGCAAGAGCCTGCGCCGCCGGTTTGATCCAGCCCGGGCCAACCCTTTGGGCGCATTGGTGCAAATTCGTAAAATCCCCGGTCTTGCGCGTTTTTTGCTGGTATTTTTTCTCTATGAGTTTGCCTTTTATTCCTATCCCGCGATTTGGGTCTATTACGCCAAAGCACAGTTTCATTGGGAACCCGGCATGGTCGGCCTCTCTTTGGCCTCTTTTGGCATTTCCGTGGCCGTGGTCGAGGGTCTGTTGATTCGCCGGATCTTGCCCTGGCTTGGCGAACGGCGCACCATCGTCATCGGCTTTATGTTCAATATTGCCATGTTTACCGCTCTGGGCTTTCTCACCTCGGGATTTTGGGCACTGATCATCGCGCCCTTCTCCGCGCTTGGCTCGGTGGTGGTCCCCGCCATGCGTGGCATCATGGCCAATAAGGCGGCGGACAATCAGCAAGGGGAACTGCAGGGTATCATCGCCTCGACGCAATCTTTGGCGGTGATCTTTGCCCCATTGGTGCTGACCTATGTCTTTTATCTCGCCACACGTCCCGGCGGGCCAGTCTTTTTGCCCGGCGCGCCCTTTCTTTTGGCCGCGACCGTGGTGGCGATCACGTTAACCCTCTTCACCACCCGGCCACGCGGAAGCATCTCTGGGTAAAATTCAGCCGCTTAAATGTCGCAAAACCTCTTGCAGCTTTTCCAACATTCCTTAGCCTCGTCGCATCAACGTAATGGAGCTGAAATGACCCGTATCAAAGCCGCCGTCGCCCATGCCTTTGGCCAGCCTCTTTCGATCGAAGAGGTTGAACTGGCGCATCCCAAATCTGGCGAAGTCGAAGTGACGCTCGACGCCTGCGCCATTTGCCACTCAGACATCACCTATCTGGACGGCGGCTGGGGCGGCTCGCTGCCTGCGGTCTATGGCCATGAGGCGGCGGGACGCATTTCTGCCCTCGGCGATGGGGTCACAGGGCTGAAGCCCGGGGATCCGGTCGTGGTGACATTGATTCGCTCTTGCGGCACCTGCCCCTCCTGCTGCACAGGCCGGCCCACAGGCTGTGAAACCGCCTATGACGGAGACAAGGGCCCGCTCTCCATGCCCGACGGCAGCAAATTGCACCAAGCTATGGCCAGCGGGGCCTTTGCCGAGCGCGTCGTCGTGGCGCAAACTCAGGTCGTAAAAATTGGCGATGATATCCCAATGGATGTGGCCTCTCTCATCGCCTGCGGCGTGATCACCGGCGTGGGGGCGGTGGTCAATGCCGCGCAAATGCGCCCGGGCCAAGATGCGGTCATTATCGGCGCGGGCGGGGTTGGTCTCAACGCCATCCAAGGCGCACGGATCGCCGGCGCCCGGCGCATTGTCGCTGTGGATATGCTGCCCGAGAAGCTCGACATTGCCATGGAATTTGGCGCAACCCACGGAGTGCTGGCCACGGGCGATGCGCCTTGGGTTGAAGCGCAACAGGCATTGGGCCGCGGCGCGGATGCGGTCTTTGTCACTGTGGGGGCCGCCGGCGCCTATACCACCGCTCCCAATTACCTCGCCAGCGGCGGCAAGGTCATCATGGTGGGCATGCCTGCCACAGGCGCCACCTCCTCCTATGAGGCGGGAAATCTTGCGGCGGCCTCTCAAGCCATGATTGGCTCTAAAATGGGGGATGTGGTGATCCAACGCGACATCCCATGGATCGTGGATCTTTACCGCCAAGGCCGCCTAAAGCTTGACGAGTTGATCTCAGCCCATTGGAGCCTTGAGCAAATTAATGAGGCGATCGCGGATACGAAAACTGGATCCGCAAAGCGCAATGTGATCGTGTTCAAATAGACCGGCAAAGGCCTCAAACCCGCCATAGGGCGGCGCAGATATTGGAAAATTGATATGAAACTGCAAGACCTTGAAGTGATCATCACCGCCCCTCCTGCACCCGGCTGGGGGGGGCGTTATTGGATCTTTGTAAAAGTCACCACCGACACCGGGGTGACCGGCATCGGAGAATGCTACGCCAGCAGCCTTGGGCCAACCACAATGACCCATGTGATCCACGATGTCTTTGAGCGGCATATGCAGGGGCAAAGCCCAGAAGATATTGAGTTGATGTTTCGCCGCGCCTATTCCAGCGGCTTTACCCAAAGACCCGATTTAACGGTCATGGGGGCGTTTTCGGGGCTGGAGATTGCCTGCTGGGATATTCTCGGCAAGGATCGCGACCGTCCGGTCTGGGCGCTTTTGGGCGGTAAAATGAATGAGCGCATTCGGGCCTATTCATACCTCTACCCACTCGAGCACCACGACGTGAATACATTTTGGGGCAATGCCGATCAAAATGCAGAGTCTGCCGCTGCAGCACTGGCCAAAGGGTATACGGCGGTGAAATTCGACCCCGCTGGCCCCTATACGATGCGCGGCGGCCATATGCCGGCCATGTCTGATATCAGCCAATCCATTGCTTTTTGCAGTGCCATTCGTGAAGCCGTGGGCGATAAGGCCGATTTACTGTTCGGCACCCATGGGCAGTTTTCCACCGCCGGGGCCATTCGGCTTGGCACAGCGCTAGAGCGGTTCTCGCCGCTTTGGTTTGAAGAGCCCATCCCGCCCGATAATATTGCTGAAATGGCCAAGGTGGCCCGCGCTGTCACCACGCCGATCGCCACGGGGGAGCGCTTGACCACCAAGGCGGAATTTGCAGAAGTCTTGCGCCAAGGGGCCGCCACAATCTTGCAGCCCGCTTTGGGCCGATCAGGCGGCATTTGGGAAACCAAGAAAATCGCCGCCATCGCAGAGGTCTATAATGCGCAAATGGCTCCGCATCTTTATGCTGGACCCGTGGAATGGGCGGCCAATATCCACCTCTCGGTCTCCATCCCCAATACGTTGATCGCCGAAACCATTGAGACCCCCTTCCATGATGGGCTGATCAAAAACGCAATTAAAGTGGACAACGGGTTCATCACCGCGCCCAGCGCGCCAGGTCTTGGTATTGAGTTTGACGAAGACCTCGCCCGAGCCCATCCCTACGACGATGACGGGCACCACCTGCATTTGCAGATGCAAGAGGCGCCCTGTGATTACCAAAATGGCAATCTGTTCCTTGGAGGCGCGCCGCCAAAACCCCTCGCCTAAAACCTCTGGACAAGGGGCGCAGGCCGCATGGCCCGGCGGCGCATCAGCTGCGCATTTTCAGCCCTTCGGGGTCGTAAAGCGGTGCGGATTGCACCTCGGCGCTGTACATTTGGCCTAAGATCTCCACCTCTAGCCTTTGCCCGCCGGCGCTCAGTTCTGCGGGCACATAGCCCATGGCCATGGAACGACCGACATGATGGGCATAGCCGCCAGATGAGATATAGCCAACGGCCGCACCCTCATGCAAAATCGCCTCATCATTGGACACATCGATCCCCTCAACCTCGAGGGTCAGGGTCACCAAGCGCTTGGCCGGCCGCGCCCCGGCTTGGGCGGCGGATTTACCAACAAACTCTTTGTTCCAATTGATGAACCCATCAAGGCCAGCTTCGGCGGCGGTAAAATCGGGCCGGAAATCCAGGCCCCAAGCGCCCCAGCCTTTCTCAAGCCGCATGGACATCAAAGCCCGCGCGCCATACCAGCGCAGGCCCTTATCTGCCCCCGCCAGCTCGACCGCTTCGGTCAAGCGGCGCAGATATTGCGGCTTGCAGTAAATCTCATAGCCCAATTCGCCCGAGAAACTGATCCGCGTCAGAATCACCGGCACGCCCGCCACAAAGGTCATTTTGGTGTCCCGAAAGGCAAAGCCCGCGGCGCTGACATCCTCACGGGTCAATTCGGCCAAGAGCGCACGGGATTTTGGCCCGCTGAGCGCCAGCCCATGCCAATCCTCGCTCACATTGCGATACTGCACATCGGCCGGCAAATCGCGCTCGAACCAACGGCGATGGGCCTCCTGCATGGTGCCCGATCCAAAGAGCATGAAATCTTCTGCCCCATAGCAGGCCACGGTCAAGTCACCATAGAGCTTGCCCTTTTCCGTCAACATCGGGGTCAAAGTCACGCGGCCCGGTTTCGGTATAAAACCCGCCAAGATCCGGTCGAGATAGGCACGGGCCCCCGGGCCCTTAAATTCATGCTTGGCGAAATTGGCCACTTCAATCACCCCAACATCTGCGCGCACAGAGGCCACCTCACGCGCCACATAGTCATGGCTGCGATTGCGTTCAAAACTGGGCGCCTCATGGGCGTCTTCTGGACCATCGGCAAACCAAAGCGCATGTTCCAAGCCGAAACTCTGACCCATACGCGCGCCCTTGGCCACCAGATGATCGTAAATCGCGGTGGTTTTCTGCAAACGGCCCTTCGGCAATGTCTCATTGGGGAAGGTCATCACAAAACGGCGTTCATAGTTTTCGGTCGATTTCACCGTGCCCCAATCCGGTGTCGCCCAATCGCCAAAGCGCGCCACATCCATGGCCCAGACATCGATGGAGGGCTCGCCATCGATCATCCATTCGGCCATGGTCAGCCCAACGCCGCCACCCTGGCAAAAGCCCGCCATGACCCCGACCGCGCACCAATAATTCGTCATCCCAGGCACGGGGCCAATCATCGGATTGCCATCCGGGCCAAAGGTAAAGGGCCCGTTGATCGCCTGCCGAATGCCCACCTCGCCCAGAACCGGAATACGCTCAAAAGCAAACTCTAAACGATCGGCGATTTGCTCCAAATTCGGCTGCAACAACTCATGGCCGAAATCCCAGGGGGTGCCGCCTACTTTCCAGGGGGTTCCACGCTGCTCATAGGTGCCCAAAAGCAGCCCGTCTCGCTCTTGGCGAAAATAGATATTGGCCTCGTAGTCAATCCCGCAGGGCAGGCGGTTCGGCGCATCAGCAATGGCTTGGATCTTTTCGGTCAGCAAATAGTGGTGCTCCATCGGCTGCACCGGAATGTGAAGCCCCTGCATCTGCCCCACTTCGCGCGCCCAAAGCCCGCCACAATTGACGATATGCTCCGCGTTGATGGTCCCGCGCGGTGTGTGCACGTCCCAGCTGCCATCCGCCCGCTGGATGGTTTTTGTCGCTGGCGTATGGGTGAAATACTGTGCCCCATGCACCTTGGCCGCCTTGGCAAAGGCATAGGTCGCCCCAGAGGGGTCCAAATCACCATCTTGATCATCCCACAGCGCGGCAATGTAATGTTTTGGATCTATCAACGGGTGGCGATCGGCCACTTCCTGCGGAGTGATGAACTCTTGACTGAGGCCCATGTAGCGCGCCTTGGACCGCTCGCGTTTGAGGTAATCATACCAGGTTTTATTGGACGCCAGATAAAACCCGCCGGTCATATGCAGCCCGACGGAATGGCCCGAAAGCTCTTCAATCTCTTTGTAAAGGTCAATGGTATAGCCTTGCAGGCGGCTGATGTTCGGATCGCTTGAAATCGTGTGAATTTGCCCGGCCGCGTGCCAGCTCGATCCCGAGGTCAGCTCGTCGCGCTCCAGCAAGACCGCATCTTTCCAACCAAATTTCGCCAGGTGAAACAGGATGGAACAGCCCACGACCCCGCCGCCAATAATCACAACTTTTGCATGGCTGGGGAGGGTTTTTGCTCCGCGTCCGTTTTCCGATTTTTGAATCTCTGGCATATCCGTCTACCTGTGTTTTAAGTCCCGTTTTCCAAGCCTAGCACGGCCATTCTCTCAATACCAAGCGTCTGGAATTTCCGATTTTCGGCGGTCCACATAGGCTTGCAATTCTTCTTTGACGCCGGCATCCATCGCAGGAGGCTCATAGGCCCGCAGCAGGCTCGTCCAGCGCTCATAGGCCCGCTGCCGCATGTCTTTTGCCCCGCCTTCTTCCCAGCTTTCTACATTTTCGCTGTCGCTCAGCGCGGGCTCATAGAAGGCGGTTTGATAATTGCGCATCGTATGGGCTGAGCCCAAGAAATGCCCGGCCGGCTCAACCTCGCCATAGGCATCACGCGCCAGCGCTTCCGGACCGCTGTCGAGCCCCGCGCCCAGTTTCTGATAGCCCCCCAAACGGTCCGCATCCATCACCAGCTTTTCAAATCCAGTGCAAAGCCCACCTTCCATCCACCCGGCCGCATGAAGCACAAAATTTGCCCCGGCCAGCATGGTGGAATGCATGGAATCGGCGCTCTCATAGGCCGCCTGCGCATCTTCGATTTTGCTTGCCGTCAAAGATCCACCGCAGCGCAGCGGCAGGCCCGCCGCGCGCGCCATTTGCCCAATGGCATAGTTTGACAGGATCGGCTCGGGCATGCCAAAGGTTGGCGCGCCAGATTTCAGGCTCATGGAGCTGAGAAAATTGCCCAAGACAAAAGGCGCGCCTGGGCGGATCAATTGCGAAAAGGCGCAGCACATCAGCGCCTCCGCCATGGCTTGCGTGACCGAAGCCGCGGTGCTGACCGGTCCCATAGCGCCCGATAGGATAAAGGGCACCACCACGATCCCCTGCCCCCGGCTGCAATAGGTCTCAATCGCCTGGGTGACCACTTTGTCGACCAAAAGCGGTGAATTTGTGTTCACATTGCCCATGATCACGCAATGTTGATCCATCACCTCCCGACCGAAAACAATCTCAGCCATATCCACGCTGTCCTGCGCCCGGCTTTGTTCAGTGATCGCGCCCAGATGCGGCTTGTCGGAACAGGTCATATGCAAATAGAGCATATCCAAATGACGCTTGCTCACCGGCACATCGCAGGGTTCACAAATCACCAAGCCGCCATGATGTAAATTCGGGAGCATATAGGTCAGCTTGATCAATTTCTCGAGGCTGTCGAGATCCCCATAGCGTCGGCCCTGGTGCAAATCGCGCACGAATGGCGCGCCATAGATGGGCGCAAAGACTTGATTTTTCCCGCCCATGACCACATCACGGCTTCTGTTGCGGGCAATTTGCGTGAATTGCCGCGGCGCGGTCTTGCACAAAGCGCGAACCTGCGCGGCCTCCATGCGCACCCGGTCGCCGTCAATCCGCGCGCCGGCCTTGCGCCAAACCTCAAGAGCCTTGGGATCGTCGCGAAATGCAATGCCAATGTCTTGCATCAACCAATCAACCTGAGCCTCAAGCTGCGCCATAGTGGCGTCATCCAAAGGGTCGAAAAACGCCAAGCGTCGCTGCAAATAGGGGCTCGGCGGCGCAGCGCCAATTGCGGCCTCATGTCCTTGCCGCGTCCGTGCCCCGATGGTTGATTTTCGTCGCGCCATATCCACTCCGGTTTGATGGTCGGACCCATCCTAGGCAATTTTGCCCCATCACCGAAGCGCCATTAACGACGAAACCATGTCAAAAATCCGCAGTTTTGCCCCCGTATCAACGGCGCCGCTAGGTCTTTGCAATCTGCCCCCCATAGGCTACCAATATCAAAAGGAGCAAACTATGACCCAAGTGATTACAACATCCGTCAAAGACTTGGTGGCGGCCGCCAATGCAGAAGTCACCACCCTGACGGTGCACCAGGCTCAGGCACTGGTTGACAGCCCCGATCACGTCATTGTGGATCTGCGTGACATCCGCGAGCTGCAGCGCACGGGTAAGATTCCGGGCGCCTTTTCCTGCCCGCGCGGGATGCTGGAGTTTTGGATTGATCCGGCCAGCCCCTATCACAAAGAGATTTTCAACCAAGATAAGACCTATGTGTTTTACTGTGCCAGCGCTTGGCGTTCGGCCTTAAGTGCGAAAGTGGCGCAGGATATGGGCCTGAAACCTGTGGCCCATATCGCCGGCGGCTTTACCGCATGGCTCGAAGCCGGCGGCCCCGTTGAGGCCCTCCCACCAAGCTAACCGCGGCGCATCGGAGATAACAAAAGAGGTTTCATGCAAAATTCACCATCTTCTGAAGAGTTACACGCCTTTGATCGGGAGCATTTCTTGCACCCTTGGCACGATATGAATGCGTGGCGTGGCTATGATAATATGTTGGTGGAGGCAGCCCAGGGCATCTATCTGTATGATGAAACCGGCAAAAAATTTATAGATGGTCCCGGCGGCATGTGGTGCGTGCAAATTGGCTATGGCCAGGCAGAGATGGCGGAGACAATCGCCGCCCAAGTTCTGGAAATGCCCTATGCCTCGCCCTTTACCAATGTGACCCAACCGGGCGCGATGCTGGCCAAGAAATTGGCCGATTTCGCACCGGGGGATTTGAACAACGTCTTCTTCACCACAGGCGGCTCCACAGCGGTCGATACCGCTTTGCGGGCCATGCAGTTTATGAACAACAGCCTTGGGCGGCCCGAAAAGAAGATGATCCTTGCGCGCGAGAAAGGCTATCATGGCTCGACCTATCTGGCAGCATCCGTGAGCGGCAAGGAGCGGGATGTCAGCAAATTCGATATGGAAAGCCGCTTGGTGCATTTTCTACCGAATGTGAATCCCTATCTGCGCCCGGATGAAATGAGTGTCGCGCAATGGTGCGATGCCAAAGTGCAGGATCTTGAGGCGGCCATTGCGCAGCTCGGGGCCGAAAATATCGGCGCATTTATTGCCGAACCGATTTTGAGCTCAGGCGGCGTGATTGTGCCGCCAGAGGGCTATCACAAACGCACTTTCGATATCTGCCGCGCCCATGATATTTTGTATATCTCTGACGAGGTGGTCACTGGCTTTGGGCGGCTGGGCCATTGGTTTTCCTCGGAGGCTGTGTTCGGAATCCAGCCCGACATCATCACCTGCGCGAAGGGCTTGACCTCAGGCTACCTGCCCTTGGGGGCCTGTATCATTTCAGACCGTATGATGGAGCGCATGACCCATCGCGGTGATGTCTTATTCTCCAACGGCTATACCTATTCGGGCCACCCGGTGAGCTGTGCGGCGGCTTTAAAGAATATAGAAATTTTGGAGCGCGACGATGTCTTGGCCCATGTGCGCGACATTGCCCCCTATTTCCAAGAGCGGCTCGCTCGGCTGGCGCGCTATCCAATTATTGGCGACGCGCGCGGCGCGGGATTGATCGGGTGCATTGAGGCGCGTTTGAGCAAAGATGGCTCACGGCTTGAGGATGAACGCAAGATTGGCGCGATGATTGATGAGGCGTGCCATGACCGCGGGCTGATTGTTCGGCCGTTGATCAATATGTGCGTATTTTCGCCGCCGCTCATCATCAGCAAAAGCCAGGTGAATGATTTATTTGACATTCTTGAGCAGGCCATTGAAACTGTATGTGAAAAATTCGATCTGACACCCAACATTTGATCAGGCCACAGGATCCGTAAGGCCGTAATTTTTTGATCTGAGCCTGTAAAGTTTCGTGTCATTTTATGTCTTGAAATGCGTTTTAAAAATCGTATAAACGAAAAAAGTTTCCGATAGTGGAAAAATGTTCAAAAACGGGAAAATATCATGAGCGATACACCCAAACGCACGGCGTTATATGATCTCCACTGCGCTCTCGGCGGTAAAATGGTTGATTTCGCGGGATGGGAAATGCCCGTGCAATATCCCATGGGAATTATGGGGGAGCATCAGCATTGCCGCAGCAAAGCCGCCCTATTTGATGTGAGCCACATGGGGCAAGTGCTGTTGCATGGTCCCGATGCCGCCGAAAAATTGGAAGCCTTGGTGCCAGCCGCTTTGAGCACACTGCCCGAAGGGCACGCGCGCTACACATTCTTCACCAATGACTCTGGCGGCATCATGGATGATTTGATCGTCGCCAATGCGGGCGATCATTTGTTTGTGGTGGTCAATGCCTCCATGCGCGCGCAAGATATCCCGCATATGAAAGCCCATCTTAAAGACATTGAAGTTACGGAAATTTTCGACCGTGCCCTCATTGCCGTGCAAGGCCCCTCAGCGCAGGAGGTGGTGGCCAGCCACTGTCCGCAGGCGGCACAATTGAGCTTTATGCAGACCTGCGAGGCCTTGATCGATGGCACGCTCTGCCGGATTTCGCGCTTGGGCTACACCGGCGAAGATGGCTACGAAATATCAATTCCAGAGGCTGAGGCAGAGCGGATTACACGGTTGATGCTGGATCATCCAGACTGCGCCCCGGCCGGACTTGGGGCTCGCGACAGCCTGCGCCTCGAAGCGGGATTGTGCCTTTACGGCAATGACATCACCCCTGAGACCTCCCCCGTAGAAGCCGGTCTAAGCTGGGCCATTCAAAAGCGCCGCCGCGAAGAAGGCGGCTTTCCCGGTGCGGCGCGCATCCTGGCGCAGTTGGAGCACGGCGCGGCGCGCAAATTGGTCGGCATCATGCCGCAGGGCCGCGCACCAGCCCGCGCGGGGGTCGAAATTCACGATCTAGAGGGCAAGGCCATTGGTCAGATCACCTCGGGTGGTTTCGGCCCAACCGTCCAAGCGCCGGTTGCGATGGGCTATGTTCACGCCGATCACAGCGCACCGGGCCAAGAGCTGCATCTGATCATTCGCGGCAAACCGCAGCCAGCCACGGTCTGCGCCCTGCCCTTCGTTCCACAAAACTACAAACGCTAAACGGGAGACCCCAATGACGACTTATTATTCCGAAGAACACGAATGGATCACAGTTGAAGGCGACACGGCCACCATCGGCATCACCGCCCATGCCGCAGAGCAATTGGGCGATATCGTCTTTGTGGACCAAAAAGCGGAAGGCGATGAATTTGAAAGCGGCGATGAAATCGGTGTGATTGAATCGGTGAAAGCAGCCTCTGAAATTTTCGCCCCCGTCGATGGCGAGATCATAGAGGCCAATGAGCTTTTGCAAAGCAACCCGGCCGCCTTGAACGAGAACCCTGAAGCCGATGCTTGGATTTACAAAGTAAAACTCTCCGACCCTTCCCAGCTCGAAGGGCTGATGGATTTGGCAGGTTACAAGACCTTCATTTCCTGACCACAGACTTAATCGCTGAACCACAGACTTAAAAGCGGAGCTACGCGCATGCCTTTTGAACTGACCACATATGAAGCCTATGATTTCGCCAACCGTCGACACATCGGCCCATCGCCGTCTGAGATGGAAGAGATGCTGCGCACCATTGGCTTTGACAGCCTTGACGCCTTGATTGATGCGACCGTGCCAAAGGCCATCCGTCAAACGGCTCCGCTCGACTTTGGCCCGGCAATGTCTGAACGTGATGCGCTGCATCACATGAAACAAGTGGCAAGCAAAAATCGGGTCCTGACCTCGCTGATTGGTCAGGGCTATCATGGCACCACCACCCCGGCCCCGATCCTGCGCAATATCTTGGAAAATCCGGCTTGGTACACCGCCTACACGCCCTATCAGCCCGAAATTTCGCAAGGGCGGCTGGAGGCTTTGCTGAATTACCAAACCATGGTGAGCGATCTCACCGGGCTGGACATTGCCAACGCCTCTTTGCTCGATGAGAGCACAGCGGCGGCAGAGGCGATGACAATGGCGCTGCGCTCTGCCAAGTCAAAATCACAAACCTTCTTTGTGGATGAAAACTGCCATCCGCAAAATATCGCTGTTATTCAAACCCGGGCGGAGCCTTTGGGGATCGAGATTGTCGTGGGCTGCCCAGATGATTTGGACGCCAGCGCCGTCTTTGGCGCCATCTTCCAATATCCCGGCACCTATGGCCATGTGCGCGACTTCACATCGCAAATTGCGGCCCTGCACGCGCATAATGCCCTGGCCATTGTTGCGGCCGATCCTTTGTCTTTGGCGCTGCTCAAAAGCCCCGGCGAGATGGGCGCGGATATCGCCATTGGCTCGACCCAACGCTTTGGCGTGCCCATGGGCTATGGCGGGCCACATGCGGCCTATATGGCCACGCGGGACGCCTTAAAACGCTCGATGCCCGGCCGGATCATCGGCGTCTCAGTGGACAGCCGCGGCAATAAGGCGCTGCGTTTGGCGCTGCAAACCCGCGAGCAGCATATTCGGCGCGAGAAAGCCAATTCCAATGTCTGCACCGCCCAAGCGCTCTTGGCGGTGATTGCCTCCATGTATGCGGTCTATCATGGGCCGGACGGCATCAAAGCCATTGCCCAATCGGTGCACCGCAAAACCAGCCGCTTGGCCAAAGGGCTCGAGGCCATGGGCTTTGACGTGCAGCCCGAGGTTTTCTTTGACACGATCACCGTAAAAGTTGGCAATCTGCAAGGGGTGATCCTTCAGGCCGCCGTGGCCAATGGCATCAACCTGCGCAAGATCGGCGCGGACCGTGTCGGCATCAGCCTTGATGAACAAACACGCCCAGAAACCATTGAGGCGGTATGGCGCGCCTTTGGCGGCGATATGAAGGATGACAGCAAGGCCAATCGCGCCTATCGCCTGCCCGATTCTATGCTGCGCGAAAGCGCCTATCTCACCCATCCCATTTTCCACCTCAACCGCGCCGAAGCGGAAATCACCCGCTATATGCGCCGCCTGGCAGATCGCGATTTGGCCCTGGACCGGGCCATGATTCCGCTGGGCAGCTGCACGATGAAGCTCAATGCCACCATTGAGATGATCCCGGTGACCTGGCCGGAATTTGCCAATTTGCACCCTTTCGTGCCGGACGATCAAGCGCGCGGCTATCATGAGATGTTTGCGGATCTGAATGCCAAACTTTGCGACATCACCGGCTATGACGCCATCAGCCAGCAGCCCAATTCTGGCGCGCAGGGTGAATATGCCGGCCTGTTGACCATCCGCAAATACCACGCGGCCAATGGGCAAGGGCATCGCAATGTCTGTTTGATCCCCACATCCGCCCATGGAACCAATCCAGCCTCCGCACAAATGGTGGGCTATAAGGTTGTTGTGGTTGGATCGGATGCGGATGGCAATATTGACGTGGCCGATTTCCGCGCCAAGGCCGAGCTGCACAGCGATGCGCTCGCCGCCTGTATGATCACCTACCCCTCAACCCATGGGGTCTTTGAGGAAACGGTCCAAGAAGTCTGCAAAATCACCCATGATCACGGCGGTCAGGTCTATATCGATGGGGCCAATATGAACGCCATGGTCGGCCTGTCGCGTCCGGGCGATATTGGCGGCGATGTCTCACACCTCAACTTGCACAAGACCTTCTGCATTCCCCATGGCGGCGGCGGGCCTGGCATGGGGCCGATTGGTGTAAAAGCCCATTTGGCCGCGCATTTGCCCGGTCACCCAGAACATGGCGGCGGCATTGGCCCCGTATCCGCTGCGCCTTTTGGCTCTCCCTCCATTCTGCCGGTCAGCTGGGCCTATATCCTGCTGATGGGGGGCGCTGGCCTCACCCAAGCGACCAAAGTGGCGATTTTGAACGCCAATTACATTGCGGCCCGCCTAAAAGGCGCCTTTGACATTCTCTACACCTCCAAAACCGGGCGTGTGGCGCATGAATGTATCATCGACACCAGACCACTGAATGAGGCCGCGGGCGTTACCGTGGACGACTGTGCCAAACGCCTCATGGACAGTGGATTTCACGCCCCCACCATGAGCTGGCCCGTGGCGGGCACCTTGATGGTCGAGCCCACCGAATCCGAGCCCAAGGCCGAGTTAGATCGTTTCTGTGACGCCATGCTCTCGATCCGAGCAGAAGCGCAGGAGATTATTGATGGCACGATGGACCGCATCAATAACCCGCTGAAAAATGCGCCGCATACGGTTACGGATTTGATCGAAACCTGGGATCGGCCTTATAGCCGCGAGCAGGCTTGCTATCCTGCGGGCGCCATGCGGGGTGATAAATATTGGGTGCCTGTGAACCGTGTGGATAACGTGCATGGTGATCGCCACCTGATCTGCACCTGCCCGCCTTTGGAGGCCTATGAAGAGGCCTGATAGCGGGACGGGTCAAAGGCGGATAAATCGGCATTGTTGGGACGATTGCTGACCATGTCAGCAATCAACCGCCCTGTTTTCGGTCCTGCCGTCAGCCCAACATGCTGGTGACCGAAAGCCATATGGCCATTGCCAATCGCACGGGCAGGCCCAATGAGCGGAAGGCTGTCTGTGGTGGCCGGCCTTCTTCCCATCCATTCGCTCATGTGATCATAGCGCAATTCGGGAAACAGCGCGGCAATCTGGCGCTTAATGAAGTCTAACGGCCCATCTTGAGCCGGCGCCTCAGTGCTGGCAAACTCCACCACCCCCGCACATCGGATGCGCCCTTCCATTGGGGTCACAACAAATTTGCCAGCGGCAACCATCATGGGCGCTTTGGGCATGGCGCTGGGATTGTGCAGCTCAATGTGATAGCCGCGCTCACTCTCCAAAGCCAGGCGCTTGATCCCAAGCTTTTTTGCCATCTTGCCCGACCAGGCCCCCATAGCCAGAACCACATGATCGCCCGCGACCCGGCCCTGATCTGTAATCAAGGCCTTATAAACCCCATCCTCCAGCTCAATATCCTCAATTTGCGCCGCAAGCAGCGTGCCGCCTTCCGCTTCAAAATGCGTCACCAGCGCAGCCAGATAGGCCCCCGGATCTGAAATACGGCCACTGTTCTTATAACACACAACTTTGGCAAATTGACTGCGATAGAGCGGATCTCTGGCGGCATAGGCCGCCCCGTCGAGCTCCTCAATCTCATAGCCATGCGCCCGGCGCAGCGCCCGACCGGGCTCATCCGCCCGATAGCTCGCCTCGCTCGCATAGCCAAAACAGAAATCTTCATCACTGATAAACCGCTCTGCCCCGGTGCCCTTGGCCAGAGATTGATGCTGGGCATGGCTATCGGACAGAAGATAGGACAGGGAACGCGCACAATGTGCGACATGATCTGCGCGCGCGAAGCTGAGATATTTCAACAAAAACGGCAACAGACGTGGAAGATAGCGCCATTGTAGGAATAATGGCTCATCGCGGCTGAATAACATTTTGGGCAGTTTGCGCGCCAAACCAGGCACCGGCACCGGCAGAATAGCGCCCGCCGCCAAAACGCCGGCATTGCCGTAGCTGGTGCGCAGCGCCCCATCCATGCGATCGACAAGCGTGACCTTATGGCCCGCCCGTTGCAGCCAAATTGCCGAAGACACCCCAACGATACCGGCACCGGCAATCACGACATGAACCATGATATTTACCTTCATTCCTACAGGGCAAAAATCCGCAACTCCGCCTTGCGCAGAGGCCTTGCCCCAAAGTCATATCGAATAGAATTCTTGAAGCAAACAAAAAGCTAGGTTAACCTATTTTTTACGGCGGGTTTGCCGACAAGGAGATGAATTATGAACCTGAAGAAACTACTGCTGGCCACGACGGCCGCAACGCTTGTCACTGGCGCCGCTATAGCCGCTGATGATGGTTTAATTGTTTTCGATTGGTCTGGGTATGAAGACGAGGGCTTCTTCCAGAAATATATTGCCAAGCATGGGGATGCGCCAACCTACTCCTTCTTTGGTGAAGAAGAGGAAGCCTTCCAGAAACTGCGTGCAGGTTTCAGAGCGGATGTCTCACACCCCTGCAGCCAATCTGTGTCAAAATGGTTAGAAGCCGGTCTGCTTGAGCCGCTTGACACCTCACGGATTGACCTTTGGGATGATGTGAACACGGAGATGAAAGAAGCCTTCAAATTTGACGGTGCGTATTATCTTCTGCCGATGGATTGGGGCACAACCGCCTTGACCTATCGCACGGATATGGTCGATGCGGCGACAATGGACAGCCTGGCTGTTTTCCTTGACCCTGCCTACGCGGGCCGGATTGCTCTGCCGGACAATGTCGACGATATCTACGCCTTGGGCTATTTGGCCACGGGCGTCACCGATTGGACCAAAGCCACCGATGCCGATTTTGAAGCCGCCTCCGCCTGGTTGCGCCAAGCGCATCAAAATGTGCGGGCCTATTGGGCCGATGGCGCAGAACTGGCGCAATTGATGGGCAGCGGGGAGGTTGTTGTCTCTTGGGCCTGGAGCGAAACACCGGCAACCATGGCCGCAGAGGGCCTGCCGATTGAAGCCAACCGCTCCACAAAAGAAGGCTCTTCGAGCTGGTTCTGCGGCTATGTGAATTTGGCAAATGGACCCAACCCAGAAGACAAAATGTATGACTTCTTCAACGCATGGATGGACCCCGGCTCGGCGGACTATATCGTTTCGGAATGGGGCTATGGCCACGGCAACCAAACCGCCATGGCGGCCATTGGATCCGACGCTCTGGCCGATGCCGGCCTTGGCCCAGTGGAGGTGCCAGTCCTGGCGCAGGTGCCAATGAACCAAGCATTGCGCGAAAAAATGATCGCTGAATTCGAGAAGATCAAAGCGGGCTTCTAAACGACTTGGCCCGGTGGCAACACCGGGCAGCGCCTGCCTGCCCCCAGGCAGGCGCTGCCCTCATGTCGTGTTGAAATGGCCTATGCAGAGGTCTTTTTTTTGTTACCGCAACAGCAGCAGCGCAACAGGGCTCCATCCCACCCGGGCCGTGTCGCCCGCTGCCAGCACCTTGCGGCCCGCGGTGTTGCGCATTGTCACGGTCACCGGCGCGTCTTTTTGGGGCAGTTTCACGTCATAGTAGGTCATATCACCATAGTAGAAGACCTCAGACACCACGGCGTCAATTTCACGTTCAGCGGTTTGCCCCTCAGCTAAAATGGTCAACATTTCCGGACGGATGCCGACGGTTTGACAGCCTTCGACGCCGCCAGGCGCCTGAGACAGGGGCAAGGTGACCTTGCCGAAAGACTGCACATCCACCTCAACCGTTTCAGCTGACGCGCCAGTTATTTTGGCCTCCAAAAAGTTCATCATGCCAATAAAATTGCCCACCCGCCGCGAATTGGGATGGCCATAGAGCCTCTGCGGCGTGGCCACCTGAGCGATTTTACCATCAAACATGACCGCAATACGATCAGACATGGTCAGCGCCTCTTCTTGATCGTGGGTCACCAGAACAAAGGTGATGCCAACAGCCCGTTGCAGCCGCCGCAATTCCGATTGCATTTGTTCGCGCATTTTTTTGTCAAGCGCCGAAAGCGGCTCATCGAGCAGCAGAACCCGCGGTTTGAGCACCAAGGCCCGTGCCAGCGCAACCCTTTGGCGCTGACCGCCTGACAGCGCATGAGAGGCGCGGCTGTCAAAGCCTTGCAGCCCCACCATGGCAATGGCCTCAGCCACCCGTTCTTGTATCTCCGCCTTGGGCAAGCGGCGGGCTTTCAACCCATAGGCCACATTCTCTGCCACGCTCATATGCGGAAAAATTGCATAGCTTTGAAACACCATATTGGTCGGACGCTTATTGGCCGGCACCCCATCCATGGATTTACCATCGATGTGCAGGCTGCCCGCCGAGGGAGTCTCGAACCCGGCAATCAAGCGCAGCAATGTGGTTTTTCCGCAGCCCGATGGGCCCAAGAGCGAGAAAAATTCCCCGGTGCGAATATCCAAATCGATCTGCGACAAGGCTTGAAAATCGGCATAAAATTTATCAACTCCGCTGAGTTGAATAATGGGCTGTGTCATAGGAATCCCCCTGAATTCTCAATGCCGGTTTTCTTGAGTCCACGCCGGCGGAAATAATCTGCGAGGACCAGCAAGCTGATCGAAAGGACCAGCAGCAATGTACCCAAAGCCATCAAGCTGGGCAGTTTTTGTGGAAAGCGCAATTGCCCCCAAATATAGACGGGTAGGGTCGGTTCGGTCCCAGCCAGGAAGAAGGCAATAATGAACTCGTCAAGAGAGATGGTAAAAGCGATCAACAGGCTCGCCACAATTCCCGGCATGACCAGAGGGAAAATCACCAACCAAAAGGTGTTCCATCGCGTTTGACCGAGATCAAACGAAGCCTCTTCAAGGCTTCGATCCAAATTCATAAAGGCCGACGATAGGATGGCGATGCAAAACGGTGTGCAAATTAGGATATGGCCCAAAATAATCGTAAAGAGCGACAGTTCAAATCCGAGCTGTACGATCACAACCAACAAGGACACGCCGATAATGATCTCAGGCAGCACCATGGGAAGCATGATGAAGCCCATGATGGAGCGCCTTGCGGGAAAGGCAAAGCGGGTTGAGGCCCGCGCGGCGAGAACACCAAAGGCTGTTGAAAATATCGCCGTTGTCACCGCAATTATCAGGCTGTTTCGCACCGCGACATGCAGCGCCTCCGTCGATTGCAGCACTTCAAACCATTTTGTCGTGAAGCCCTTCAGCGGAAAAGACACAATGCTGCTGTCATTGAAGGCAAAGACCGGCAAGAGAACGGCCGGTGCATAGAGAAACACCAAAAACAGCACAACATACCATTTAAACAAATATCCCTTGCCGCGCATCAGTTTGGTCCTCGCATAAATTTCCGATTCATCCAAACGAACACCAAGGACACACAGGTCACGAGTGCCATGGCAGAAATGGCCAAAGCGGCCCCTAAGGGCGCATTATTGGCCTTTTTGAACTGCAGTTCGATCATATTGGAAATCATTAGCCCATTCGGACCGCCCACCAATCGCGGCGTGACGTAATCGCCGATGGTGGGAATGAAAACAATGATGGTCGCGGCAATCACACCGGGCATCGATAGGGGCAGTGTCACGCGCAAAAACCGACGCAGTCGATTGTCGCCCAGATCCTCTGCCGCCTCAATCAAAGAGCGATCGACGCGCTCCAGTGCCACAAAAATCGGCAATATCGCGAAGGGGACCCAAGAATGCGCCAGCGTCAAGACCACTGCGTTTTGATTGTACAAAATAAAGCTCAACGGCTGCTCAATCAGCCCCAGCCCCATGAGGCTGCCGTTGACCACACCGTTGTAGCCTAAGATCACCTTCCAAAGGAAAATCCGCATGAGGTAGCTGGTCCAAAACGGGATGGTGATCAAAAAGATCCACATGGCCTTGCGTTTGGGCGTCACATGGAAAGAGATGAAATAAGCCACAGGATAGGCCAAAAGCACCGTTAACGCCGTGACAAATATTGAGATCTTGAGCGACCGGAGCATCAGATATTGATACATTGGCTCGGTCCAAGCCGTCTTATAATTCGCAAGGGAAAAACTGCGGTCCAAGGTCAAATAGTTTTGCGTCCAAAAACTGAGCGCCAGCACCATCATCAAGGGAATGGCCAACATCAATAGCGTAAACACCAGCGTGGGGCTGATCAAAACCATCCCCTGAGCGGCCTCACTTCTCAGCCCTTTTCGCAACCCTGTCACTTATTCAATCCCCTTGCCGAGAAGCGCATCATTGACTCTCGCCATGTGCCCCGACTCGGGCGGCACAGGCTGCGCCAGCACCGGCAAGAGCTGTCGCAAATGATCGTGATAGGTTTTCACGCCATACTCCAGGTCAGAAAATATCACGCCGTCATATGCAGAGGATTTTGTCGCCTCACAAGACCAAATCATGAGCATCTGATCTTCTCCAGCCGTGTCTCGGTCGATCCGTCCACTCAAATATCGCGCGGCCTTCATTTCACGGCTTTCCTCGCGCCGCCGATAGCACATTCCGCGCTGCACCGTTTGCGTGGCAGACTGGGGCACTTCTTGGTAATAGATGACACTGTCCGGATAGAGGCCAAGCACGAAGTTGGGGAACATGCCAAAATAGATCCACTGACGCCGCTGGTGCGGCGGAAGATGACCTGCCTCTGGCAAGATCTCGCGGTATTTTCGCACGCTCCAGCGATGGCCATAGGCCTCATTGAATGTCCCGACCGATCGCGAGGTGCCATTGGCATAGGGCTCATCAAAATAACCATTGCCGTAGAGCTGATGCAGCCCCGGATGGGCTTGGCGCACATGATAGCCCTCATTGTCCACATCGCGCACGGATTTCCAATTCACCGACAGCAGATCATCCATAGAATTGCTGTCAGTGGGCACCATATTGGCCAAATCATAGGGGGCGATTTCATCATCGAACCGGGCTAAAATTTTTGCCACCGCAGGCTGAGGACCGGCTTGGAAGCGAATGAAGACCAAGCCATTCCAGATCTCCATCTCCAACGGTTTGAGGCCCCATTTTTCGGCCTGCATCGGCGGAAATGTATCCCGATTGGCAATTCCGCGCAGCCCGCCGTCCAAATTATACGCCCAGCCATGATAGGGGCAAACCATAGCCTTATTGCAGACCCCGCGCGCATCCGGAACAATCCGCGATCCTCGATGCCGGCACAGATTGTGAAAGGCCCGCAAAATGCCGTCATGTCCGCGGATCACCAGCGCCCGTTCACCGGCCAGATCAAAGGTGACATAGGCGCCAATCTCTGCCGCTTCATTCACATGGCAGACAAATTGCCAATGGGTTTTGAACAGGGTGTCACATTCCAGTTCAAACAGTTCCTGCGAAAAATAGGCCCATCCGGGCAGTCCCGAGCGGTCCCAATCTTTGGGCAATGCGATATCTGCTGTCATGAGCGGTTCCAATCAATATCGTGGTTCATGGAACAGCTTACGCCCCAAAATATCAACAATAATCTGACAAACGACCTTGAGTTCACGCGCATCCGCACAGCCATTAGGCTCTAACTTCGCAGCCAAAACAGGGTAATGGCGGGGAAGGCCACGAGCAAAATCACCCGTGCAATGTCAGAGGCCACGAAATACATCACCACTTTATAGGTCTGCACCAAGGGCGTTGATCGATCCATCGCGTTGATGACAAAGAGGTTCATACCCACAGGCGGAGTAATGAGCCCCACTTCCACCACGATCAACACCAATATGCCAAACCATATGGCGATGTGCTCTTGGCTCATGCCAAAATCAAGCTCCACGATGACCGGAAAAAAGATCGGAACAGTGAGCAAAATCATCGACAAGCTGTCCATCAAACAGCCGAATACAAGGTAAAACAGCAAAATGATGCTCAGGACCACCCAGGGGCTAAAGCCTTGGTTAACCACAAAATTTGAAATTTCCTGCGGCACCTGGGTCAGGGCCAAAAATCCATTGTAAAAACCGGCGCCAAGAATAATGAAGAAAATCATGGCGCTGGATTTTGCGGTGACCAGGAAGCTCTCAATTAAGGTGCTTCGCGTCAGGCCTTTGTTCATCCATGCGATAAACCCCGTGCCAGCCGCCCCAACCGCCGCCCCTTCGGTGGGGGTGAACCAGCCCTGATAGATGCCGCCGACCACGAGGGCGAAGACCAACAACACCGGCCAAACTTTGAACAGGGCCGCAAAGCGCTCGGCATAGGGCACCGCCGCTTTCACACCGGCCGCCTCCGGGTGCAGTCGCACATAGATGGAAATCGCAATCACATAGCCGACCGCCGCAAAAATTCCCGGAATGAAGGCTGCTAGAAACAGTTTGGCAATGTTTTGCTCGGTTAAGATCGCATAGATCACCAAGACAATTGAGGGTGGAATCAAAATCCCCAGGGTGCCCCCGGCGGCCAAAGTGGCGGTGGAAAAGCCGCCAGAATAGCCATATTTGCGCAATTCCGGCAGAGCCACGCGCCCCATGGTCGCCGCCGTGGCGAGAGACGAGCCGCAGATCGCACCAAACCCGGCGCAAGCCCCAATCGCGGCCATGGCGATGCCGCCTTTGCGATGGCCCAAAAAGCTCTCGGCGGCTTTAAATAGGGCGCTGGACATCCCCCCCAGGGTCGCAAAATGCCCCATCAGCAAAAACATCGGTACGATCGACAAAGAATAGCTGGAAAAGGTGCTGAAGGTTTCAGATTTCAACCGGGCCAGCGGCAAATTGAAACTGCCCGTGGTGAAATACAACCCCACCAAGCCCACCAAAAACATTGCAAGACCAATGGGCACGCGAATGAAAATCAATAGTAGAAGCGCCGGAAAAGAGGCCAAGCCGATCTCTAAGTTGCTCATAGGTCCAGTCCTGGCTCTTGGGACAAAATATCTTCACCCCGTAAAAATTCCACCGCGCGGATCGCCGCCACATAGACTGCAATCACCGCTGTGAGAACCGCGCCGAATAGGCTGGCGGCATAGGCCCACCAAATCGGAAATTGCAGCAAAAAGGTGGTATCGCCATAGCGCTGTTTTGACAGCATCCCATTGTACAGCTGATAGGCGATTGCGATAAGCACGACGGCAAAAATCACATCAATGGCAAGCTGCAACACTCGGTTGCTCCAGCTCGGCAATTTTACCGTGAAAATATCGACAGAGGCGTGGCCTGCGGACATTTGGCACAGGGGCAGAAAGGCGAAAATTGCAAAGGCCACACCCGCCTCCACCAATTCAAAATCGCCATTGATGGGCCCTACGCCCATATCCAAAGCCCAAGCCGAAAGGCCAGGCATCACAGACCCGATCCACCCATGCAAAAGCCCATTTAAACTGCGCCCAAGTACAGAAATGCAAATCAAAAAAATGAGAAGGGTTAAGACGAGACCACCACAGATCGCCATCAAACGCGCTGCCTGCGTTGCCAAATTCCTCATGTGAACATCCCGTCTTAGAAATAGAAAAACGCTGCGCGAAATGGCCCGCGCAGCGTTGCATGTACTTTAGCGACTTAATTGGCGTTCATCAATGCGGTTGCTTGATCAATCATAGCCTGCCCATCGAGGCCGCGCCCTGCCATCTCTTCGATCCATGCCCCATAGACGGGCTGGGCCGCTTCTGCCCAGACGGCCGATTGGGCCGCATCCAAGGTGACGATATTATTGCCCCGAGCCACGGCAACATCGCGGCCAGGTGTGTCATAGGCCTGTTGCGTCGTGCCGGCAAAGATGGAGAACTCAAGACCTGAATTATCTTCTATCACCGCTTGCAAATCAGCGGGCAGGGCTGCGAATTTATCCTTGTTCATCACCAAGACGAAAGTGACCGTATAGAGCATGGGGCCAGTGAATTCCGTGTGATGCGCGACCAGCTCCGGCACTTTGAGCGACTTTGTCACCTCCCAAGGGATGGTTGTGCCATCAATCACACCTTTGGACAAAGCCTCTGGCACCGCTGGCACCGGCATGCCCACAGGGGTGGCCCCCAGTTCTTTTAGCATCGCATTGACCTGGCGCGACGCGCCGCGAATCTTCATACCGTTGAAATCGGAGGGAACTGTGACAGCCTTATTGGCATGAATAACGCCAGGGCCATGCACCCAGCCGCCCAACATCTTCAGATTTCCAAACTCCCGTTCGGCAATATCTGCCTCCAACATTTTCCAGAATGCCGCAGAGGCCGGCCCTGCATCGGTCACCAAGAAGGGCAGCTCAAACACTTCGGTTGATGGATAACGCCCTGGCGTATAGCCCACCACATTCCAGGTGATATCAATCACGCCATCCAGCACCTGATCGATCAACTCAGGCGGCTTGCCGCCCAATTGCATTGCCGCATAGCGGTTGATTTCGATACGCCCGCCAGAGGCCTCCTCAATCTTATCTGCCCAAACATCAATGATTTTGGACGGAATTGTCGCCTGCGCGGGTAAAAAGCTCTGTAGGTTAAAGCTGTAATCTGCGGCACAGGCCGCGCCGGACAGTGCCAGCGCCGCAACGGCACCCGCTAAAGTTCTGTGAAAGATTGTATGAAACGTCATGATATATCCCTGCCAATGATGCGTGGCGTCACTGTAAATTAAACGGCCAACTGATCAACAAAAAAGTCTCATTATATGCTGTTTTAGAGGCAGAAGGTCTTGGCGCGCAAAGTCAGAATTGAAATTCACCCCGGCCTGTGGCAGCACAGCAGAAACGAAAAGGAACTCACCCATGCCCCATCCCCTTCTCACCCAAAGCGATATCGACGCCTTTCAACGCGATGGCGTGATCTTGGTGAAAGGCCTGTTTGCCGATCATGTGGAGACGCTGCGGGCGGGCATTGCGCGCAACATGGACGCGCCTGGCCCCTATGCGGCAGAGAATTTGAAATCCGGCGAAGCGGGGCGGTTTTTTGATGATTACTGCAATTGGACTCGCATTCCAGAATTTGAAACGGTCCTGCGCGACAGCCCCGCCGCGGCCGTGGCCGCAGATTTGATGGGCTCTCAGCGGGTGCAGATGTTTCACGACCATATCCTGGTGAAAGAGCCCGGCACATCCAAAGCCACCCCTTGGCATCAAGACGGGCCTTATTATTTTGTGGACGGTCAGCAAAATGTGAGTTTTTGGAGCCCGCTGGACCCGGTGACTGACGCCTCGCTCCGCTGCGTTGCCGGCAGTCACAAATGGGCCAAACCGGTCTTGCCAACCCGCTGGCTGGCCGAGGAGAGTTTTTATCCCAATGAGGACGACTACATGCCCGTGCCGGATCCCGACGCCGAAGGCATGGAGATTCGCGAATGGGCGATGGAGCCTGGCGATGCTGTGGCCTTTAACTTTGGCATTCTGCACGGCGCGCGCGGAAATGACAGCCACCAGCGTCGCCGGGCCTTCTCTTTGCGGCTTTTGGGCGATGATGCGCGCTATGTGGAGCGCCCTGGCCGGACCTCCCCACCCTTTCCCGGCCATGAGATGCAGCCCGGCCAGCGGCTCCGCGACGATTGGTTCCCCGTGATTTTTGACCGCGAGGCTTCGCCCGCCTGAGGCGCGGCGCACCCAAGTGCTAAACCGCGTCGAAATCCAAAACCACCAGCTCTGAACGCGGTTTGAATTGGCAGGCCAAAACATAGCCCTGCGCAATTTCCCAAGGCTCAAGTGAGAAATTTTGTGCCATCTCCCCCTGCCCTTGGCTCAACTTGCAACGGCAGGTCGCGCACATGCCATTGGCGCAAGAATACGGCAGCTCAAGCCCAGACTGGCTGGCCGCATCCAGCAGCATGTCGCCCGCCTCCATGGCAAAGCCCCTCCGCGCGCCATCCAGCACGACCTCAACCCGCGCGCCGCGCGCGGGCGCGGGCTTTTCAGCCGCGCTGGCAATCGGCGGCGGGCTTGACGGGGTAAAGAGTTCAAATTTGATCCGCTCAGGCGGCACCCCCAGCACGGACAATGCCTCAGAGGCCGCCGTGATCATCGGCTGCGGTCCGCAGATATAGATTGCATCATAATCCATTGGAGAAATGAGCCCGCGGGTGGCCATTGTGCTCAATTTCTCTGCATCCATGCGCCCATTGAAGAGCGCCACATCCTGCGCCTCCTCATCCATCACATGCGTCATCAAAAACCGTGTGAGATACTTATCTTTCAGATCATCAAAGGTTTGGCGAAACATAATGCTTTCAGTGTTGCGATTGGCATAGCATAGGGTCACCGTGCTATCAGCTTCGCCCTCCAATACCGACTGCGCGATCGATTTGATCGGCGTGACACCCGACCCTGCGGCCAGGAGCAAATAATTGTGCCGCCCACCAATCGGCGCCGTGAAGCGCCCCTGCGGTGGCATAACCTGCAACACATCCCCCGGCTTCAGGCCCAAAGCAAAGCTGGAAAAAGCGCCGCCTTCAATCCGTTTGATCCCGACCGAGAGCTGCGGCGCGCCCAGTGGCGAGCAAATCGAATAGGACCGGCGCAAGTCCTGCCCATCGACCATGGCGCGGAGGGTCAAATACTGGCCAGGCTCAAACACAAAATCAGAGGCCAAAGCCGCCGGAATGTCAAAACTGATCTCAACAGAGCTGGCGGTATCGGCGCGCACGGCGCTGATGGTCAAATCATGAAATTTCAGTTTGGCCATCGCCGTCTCTCCTCAAATACATTTAAAATAATCAAAGGGCTCATGACAGGCATTGCAGCGATACTGGGCCTTGCAGGCCGTGGAGCCAAATTCCGATAGTTTGGACGTGTCCCGTGCCGCGCAGCGCGGGCAAGCCACTGTGATCTCGCCAAAGAGCGCGCGTTTTGACGAGGAGCCCGCCACAGGCGGCGCAATCCCATAGGCGCGAAGTTTTTCGCGCCCCTCCTCGGTGATCCAATCCGTGGTCCAGGCCGGTGCAAGGACCCGCTCAATCACGGGATCAAAACCGGCCTGCCGCAGAGCCGCCTCGATGGCCAATTCAATCGCCAGTACCGCCGGACATCCCGAATAGGTGGGGGTGACCTGCGCAACCGCCCGACCTTGATCATCAATGTCAACAGCCCGCAATATCCCCAAGTCCGCGACGGTGACCGCGGGCACCTCGGGATCCAAAACAGCCGCTGCGGCCTCCCATGCCCGGCGGGCCTGGAGCGTTACCATGTCATATCCGGAAAACTGCGCTGCATGAATTGCAGCTGCGCCAAAAGATGGCCCATGGCTTCCGTATGCAGCCCGCTGCGGCCCCCCTTTTGAGCATAGACACTCGCCGGCGGGACCAGTTTGGCCGCCGCGAAGACCTGCTCAACATCCGCTTGCCAGGCCGGTTGCAAAGCTTGGGTGTCGGGCCAGATACCAGCCTCAACTGCGCCGCAGGCTTCGGGATCTGCTATAAAAAATTCACCCGTATAGGGCGCCAAAAGCGCCATGGCTTCGGCCATACGCCGCGCACTTTCATCGGTTCCATCCCCCAGACGAATGACCCATTCCGCACAATGGCGGCGGTGATACTGCGCCTCTTTCACGGCCTTTGCGGCAATCGCCGCCAGGGTGGCATCGCTTGAGCGCTCGGCCTCTTGCCAAAACAATTGCATGAAACTGGCAAAGTAAAACTGCCGCAACATGGTCTGGGCAAAATCCCCATTGGGCAGCTCACAAATCAAGAGATTTCGATAGGCGCGCTCCATTCGGCCAAAGGCCAAAGCATCCTCATCGCGCCCGGCCCCCTCCAAATCGCCCGCATAGCTGTAAAGCGCGCGCGCTTGGCCAATCAGATCCAGCGCAATATTGGGCATGGCCAGATCTTCCTCAAGCATCGGCGCATGGCCGCACCATTCCGACAAGCGGTGCCCCAATATAAGGTGATCATCGGCCAAGCCAATCAAGGCTGCAACCCCTGCGGCCGGCATCACATATGCCCCACATCATCGGGAATATTATAAAAACTGGGGTGGCGGTAGATTTTATCGTCGGCCGGGTCAAACAGCGCGCCGCGATCTTGCGGATCAGAGGCCACAATCTGCGCCGAGGGAATAACCCACACCGACAGCCCCTCCCCGCGGCGGGTGTAGACATCCCGCGCCGCTTGCAGCGCCATTTCAGCATCCGCCGCATGCAGCGAGCCGCAGTGACGATGCGCCAGCCCATTGCGCGGGCGAATAAACACTTCCCAAAGTGGAATTTCTTCGGCTTCGCTCATCTGCTCTCGTCCTCTTGCCTCATTCAGCAGCCATGGCCGCCGATTGTCGCGCGGCCCGTTTCTTGGCATGGGCAAGCGCCGCCTCGCGGACCCAAGCCCCCTCTTCCCAAGCCTTTTTGCGCGCCGCCACCCGGGCTTTGTTCAACGGGCCATGCCCCTTGACCACGGCCCAAAACTCGTCCCAATCAATTTCGCCATAGTCATAGCGCCCCTCCGCCTCATTCCAGGCCAGCGCCGGATCGGGAAGGCTCAAGCCCAAGCGCTCAGCCTGCGGCACCGTGGCATCCACAAATTTCTGCCGCAGCTCATCATTGGTAAACCGCTTAATTTTCCAGCGGGTAGATTGATCTGAATGCTCGCTTTCCCCATCGGGCGGGCCAAACATCATCAAGGAGGGCCACCACCAGCGGTTCAACGCATCCTGCGCCATCTCCTTTTGTGCGGGGCTTCCTTCGGCCAATTTCAGCATGATCTCATACCCCTGCCGCTGATGAAAACTCTCCTCCTTGCATACGCGGATCATCGCCCGCGCATAGGGCCCATAGGAGCAGCGGCACAAAGGCACCTGGTTCATAATCGCGGCCCCATCCACAAGCCAACCAATGGCGCCAATATCGGCCCAAGTCTGGGTCGGGTAATTGAATATGGAGGAATATTTTGCGCGGCCAGACACCAATTCTTCGGTCATCTGCTTGCGGCTCACCCCAAGGGTTTCAGCCGCAGAATAGAGATATAATCCATGCCCGCCTTCATCTTGCACCTTGGCCAATAGCGCCGCCTTGCGCCGCAACGTCGGTGCACGGGTGATCCAATTGCCCTCTGGCAACATGCCGACAATTTCCGAATGCGCATGCTGGCCAATCTGACGAATCAAGGTCTTACGATAGGCCGCTGGCATGGGGTCATTGGGCTCAATTTTCTCATCCGCATCAATGCGGGCTTGGAAGGCTGCCAAAAATTCTGGCGTTTCAGTGGTCTGTTCGCCAGATCCAATCAATCCTTGTGAATACATCCATTCGCTCCCAAATCTCAGCTCGAGTTTATATTACAAAAATTTATAAATCAATATTATTTTGTAACATACGAAAAGCGGCTGGCACAGCCCGGCGCCCCATCGCTCATTTGCACCAATTGCGGATAGAGATTGGCCAGCGCGCGATGCGCAAGCGCCAAAGGCCAATCGTCGAGCGGGGCCTCAATGGTGGGATAACGCAGCACCAAGCGGCGCCAAAAATGCACAAGCAAGAGCCGGGTCAACCGGGCCTGCGGCGCCTTCAGGACCTGCCCGTCAAGAGCGCCGCACAGGCGCACGATCAAACCGCAGCTCTCAGCATTGAGCACAGGAAACACCTGCGCGCGCGCCCAATCGGGAAAGGTCAACGGCGGGCTGTCAAACTCCACGAACCCCGCGCGCCACGGCTTCAAACCCTCTGGCATGGCCGCAGCAGGCCAACAGGCGAGCCGGGCGCCAAGAATCAATGGCGGCTCGGCGGCGCAGTCTTTTTGCATTTGAGCCAGATCCGCATCCGGCCCGATCAGACCATAGCGCCAATGCTCAATGTCGCGGGGCGCCGCATAAATCCGGCGCGCCGCCCGGTGATACTGCTCAAGACCCGCATTTGAGAAGCGATAAAATGCTTGCCGCCCCAGGCGCCGTCCCGTGACCAAACCTTCTTTGGACAGGCGCGACATGGCTGTGCGCACCGCTTGCGGCTCAATCTCAAGCGCCGCGCAGAGATCAAGAAGCGCGGACATCGACAGCTCGCCCCCCTCCGGTTCCGCCAATTCTCCCAAAATCGTGACAATGACAGACCATACCCGCAACCGCCCCTGGGCGTGCAGATGGTGAATCAATTGGGCAAGAGGCGCAGGCTGCTCCGTCATGCCCCTTTGGTTTCACCATATGAATTCATGGTCAACAATTCATATTCGGCCACTAAATCGCGATCTTGGTTGCGCAGGGCCACATGCCAGCGCACTTCACCATAGGCCTCCGTGCGGCGCGTCTTGCGCTTGACCGTAAGCTGCACAGAAATGCAGTCCCCCGCCACGACCGGCTTTTGAAACGACAATGCCGTGAGCCCGGTATTGGCCAGCACCGGGCCAGGACTTGGCTCCACAAAGAGACCTGCAGCAAAACTGAGTAGCAAATACCCATGCGCGACGCGATCTGGAAAAAACGGATTGGCCCGGGCCGCCTCGGCATCCATATGCGCGTAAAACCGATCACCGGTAAACTCGGCAAAATGCTCAATATCGGCCAGGGTGACTTCGCGCGCAGCGGTGTGGAGGGTCTCGCCGATCTGAAGCGCATCGAAACTGCGCGTAAAGGGATGCGCCGGGCCTGCATGCTCCTCGGCCCCTGTCACCCAAATTCCCGTGATGGCTGCAAGCATATCCGGGCTGCCTTGAATGGCGCTGCGTTGCATAAAATGTTTCACCCCGCGCAGACCGCCCAATTCCTCAGAGCCGCCCGCCCGGCCCGGCCCGCCATGCACCATATGTGGCAGGGGGGCGCCATGGCCTGTACTCTCGGCCTGAGATATCCTGTCGTTGAAATATAGGCGCCCATGAAACGCCCCTGCGCCCAAAACAACCTGCCGCGCCACCTGCGGATCATGGGTGATGACAGAGGCCACCAAAGAGCCACCACCTTTGTTCAGCAAGGCAATCGCATGGGGTAAATCGCGATAGGCCATAACCGTGGAGACCGGGCCAAAGGCCTCAATCTCATGCAGCGTTTTGGCCGCATCGGGATCTGGACAGTTGAGCAGCACAGGCGACATAAAAGCGCCCTCTTTGGCATCGGCCCCGCTGACCAAGCACTGCTGCGCATCGCCAAATACGACATCGCAGTCCCGCGCCAGAAGCTGCAATTTGCCCCGAACATCCTCGCGTTGCGCCAAAGAGACCAAGGCGCCCATCTGCGTATCCCGCTGCGCCGGATGGCCAATTTTCGTGGCAGCCAGCCGCTCTGACAGGGCCGCGGTCACCGCCTGCACATGAGCCTCTGGCACCATAATCCGTCGAATAGCGGTACATTTTTGCCCGGCTTTCGTGGTCATTTCACGGTGCACCTCGGTGATGAAGAGATCAAATTCCTGTGATCCAGGCATCACATCCGGCCCAAGAACCGAGCCATTCAAACTGTCTTGTTCCGCGGTGAAGCGCACGGCGTTTTGCAAAAGTGAGGGCCGGCTGCGCAGGGTCATGGCTGTGCCAGCGCTGCCGGTGAAGCCCACGGTGTCTTGTGCGTCCAGACAGTCCAGAAGATCCCCGGTGGCGCCCATGATCAGCTGAAGCGCGCCCGGGGGCAAAATGCCACTCTCTGCGATCAACCGCACCACGGCCTGGGCCACATACCCCGTGTCGCTGGCCGGTTTGACAAGGCTGGGCACCCCGGCCAAGAGACTGGGGGCAAGCTTTTCCAACATCCCCCAAACCGGAAAGTTGAACGCATTGATTTGCAATGAAATCCCTTGGCGCGGAGTCAAGACATGCTGGCCAAGAAAACTGCCGTCGCGGCTGAGCACTTCCACCTCCCCATCAGGCAGAACAAACCCCTCGGGCATTTCCCGGCGCCCTTTGGACGCATAGACCAGCAGCGTGCCAATGCCGCCGTCGATATCAATCTGACTGTCCGCAAGCGTGGCGCCCGTGAGGAAGGATAATTCATAGAGCGCTTTGCGATGCTCCTTAAGATGCAGCGCAAGGGCTTTGAGCATGCGCGCGCGGTCGTGAAAATTCAATGCGCGCAACGCCGGCCCCCCCTGGGTCTTGGCGTAGTCCCGCATCGCGGCCGTATCGGGCACCCCGCCCAAAACGCCAAGGGTCTCGCCTGTGACCGCCGAGCGAACCGGCCGACCGCTGCGATCTGAGCGGAGCCAGCGCCCCATAGCATAGCTCGAAAAATGATCTTGATCCAACACCGGCACACCTCTGTTTAAAACTTGGAATATTAATTGACCAAGCGGTCGGTCTATGCAAGTTATTTGTACAACCCGCATTGGAGGCCCAAATGTCTGACACGATCCTGACCCAACATCACGACGGCTGGATGCAGATTACCTTGAACCGGCCCGATCGTCTCAACGCTTTCAATGACGAAATGCATGCCGCCCTCAGCACGGCATTGAGCGCGGCAGAAAAGCCTGGCGTGCGCGCGCTATTGCTGACCGGCGCGGGGCGGGGATTTTGCGCCGGGCAAGATCTTGAGGGGCGCGATCCGCGCAGATTGGGCGCTCCCCCTGATCTGGGCCATACGCTGAGCACACTTTATAATCCTCTGGTACAACGCCTACGCGCATTGGCCAAACCTGTGGTCTGCGCTGTCAATGGTGTTGCGGCGGGCGCAGGCGCCAATATTGTGTTTGGCTGCGATATTGTCCTGGCGGCCACCACGGCAAAATTCGTGCAAAGTTTTGCCAAAGTTGGACTAATCCCCGACGCGGGCGGCACCTATCATTTGACGCAAATCTTGGGGCCGCTGCGCGCCAAGGCCTGGGCCATGACCGCCACGCCCATCACAGCGCAAACCGCCCAAGAGTGGGGATTGGTTTGGCAATGCTTCGACCCGGATGCGCTTTTGGAGGCTGCACAGAAGATGACCGCAGACCTGGCCAGGGGCGCGACCCTTGGCTTGGCCCAAACCAAATATGCCATTCACAAAGCAGGGCAGATGGATCTCGAGGCGCATATGGCGCTGGAAGCAGAAATTCAGCGCGCTTGCGGCCAGTCGGCAGATTACCTCGAAGGCGTCACCGCCTTCCTTGATAAGCGCCCCCCAAATTATTCAGGATGCTAATATGCCCCTAACCGCGCAACAAATTGCCGAAAAATCCTCCGCGGCCTTGGGCGCCCATGATGCGGCCAGCCATGCGCTGGGGTTGCGGGTCACCCATATCGCGCCCGGACAGGCCAATGTGACCATGCAGGTTACAGAGCAGATGCTCAACGGCCATGGGATCTGCCACGGCGGCTTGATCTTCACCCTGGCCGACACCGCCTTTGCGCATGCGTGCAACAGCTATAATCAACGGGTCGTGGCCCAGACTTGCACTGTCAGTTTTCTCTCCCCAGGCCAGTTGGGCGACCAGTTGACCGCCACGGCCCGCGAGCTGCACCGCGCCGGGCGCAGCGGCATTTATGACATCGCAGTCACCCGTGCCACAGGCGAGGTCATTGCCCAATTCCGAGGACAGTCCCGCAGCATCAAGGGTCAGCATTTTGAGGAGTCCCAACCATGACAGAGGCCTATCTTTGCACCGGGCGTCGCAGCGCGATCGGTCGTTTTGGCGGCGCTTTGGCGCAAACCCGACCCGATGATCTATTGGCCCATGTGATCCGTGCCACCCTGGCCGATGTGCCGACCCTCGATCCTTCGGCCATTGATGATGTGATCATGGGATGCGCCAATCAGGCCGGAGAAGACAATCGCAATGTGGCCCGCATGGCGGCCCTCTTGGCCGGCTTGCCTGAGAGCGTCGCGGGCGTCACGCTCAACCGGCTGTGCGGCTCAGGATTGGACGCAATCGCCATGGGCGCACGCGCGATCAAAGCCGGTGAGGCAGAGATCATACTGGCCGGCGGCGTGGAAAGCATGACCCGCGCGCCCATGGTCATGCCCAAGGCCGAGAGCGCCTTTTCGCGAAAGGCGGAAATTTTCGACACAACCATCGGATGGCGGTTTGTCAACCGCGAGATGAAGACGCGCTTTGGCATCGACAGCATGCCCGAAACGGCCGAAAATGTGGCCGCGGATTTTGGCATTTCGCGCGCCGATCAAGACGCCTTTGCCCACCGCAGCCAGTGCCGCGCGGCCGCAGCCCAGGCCTCAGGAAGATTTTCCCGGGAAATCACGCCCATCGCGCTGCCGCAACGGCGCGGCGACCCGATCATCTTTGACACTGATGAACACCCGCGCACAACCAGCCTGGAACAACTCGCCAGCCTCCCCACCCCGTTTCGGCAAAATGGCACGGTCACAGCCGGCAATGCCTCGGGCGTCAATGATGGGGCGGCAGCCCTCCTCATCGCCTCGCAAGGCGCCGTGGAGCGCTTTGGCCTCACGCCCATGGCGCGCATTCTTGGAACAGCCGTGGCCGGGGTCGCCCCGCGTATTATGGGCATCGGCCCTGCGCCGGCCAGCCAGAAGCTCTTGCAGCGGCTTGGGCTGACGCTGTCAGACATAGATCTGATAGAACTCAACGAGGCCTTCGCCGCCCAGGGCTTGGCGGTCATGCGGCAGCTTGGCCTGGCCGATGATGCCGCCCATGTGAATCCCAATGGCGGCGCCATAGCCCTTGGCCACCCTCTGGGCATGTCAGGGGCGCGTCTGGCTTTGACCGCCGCCCATGAAATGCAGATACATGGCCACAAGCGCGCCCTATGCACCATGTGCATCGGCGTGGGGCAAGGCATTGCGATGATACTTGAGAAACTGTGAGACGAGACAGATGAAAGATTTATCCCCAAAACCCGGAGATTTAAGCGCCATTGAAACCGCCAGCCGCGATGAAATCGAAGCGCTGCAACTTGAGCGGATGCGCTGGTCCCTGACCCATGCCTACAGCAATGTGCCGCATTATAAACAGAGCTTCGATGCGGCCGGCGTGCATCCCGATGATCTGAAATCTCTGGCCGATTTGGCCCGCTTTCCATTCACTGTGAAAACAGATTTGCGGAGCAACTACCCCTTTGGCCTCTTCGCTGTGCCACGCAGCCAGATCAATCGCATTCACGCCTCCTCTGGCACCACGGGCCAACCCACCGTGGTCGGCTATACCAAAGCGGATTTGGCGATGTGGGATGAGGTGATGGAACGCTCCTTGCGCGCATCCGGTCTGCGCGCGGGAGATCTGCTTCACAATGCCTATGGCTACGGACTTTTTACCGGCGGATTGGGCGTGCATGGCGGCGCGGAAAAAATGGGTCTGACTGTGGTGCCCGTCTCCGGTGGCATGACCGAACGGCAGGTGCGTTTGATCGAAGACTTTCAAGCCACCGGCATCACAGTCACCCCCTCCTATATGCTGTCAATTCTCGACGAATACCGCCGTCAGGGTCTCGATCCGCGCAAATCTCCGCTGCAAGTGGGTATTTTTGGCGCCGAACCTTGGACCAACGCGATGCGCGAGGAGGTCGAGCAGGCGTTTGACATGCATGCGGTGGATATTTACGGCCTCTCGGAGGTGATGGGCCCGGGCGTGTCTTGCGAATGCGTGGAAAGCAAAGACGGGCTGCATATTTGGGAAGACCACTTCTACCCAGAGATCATTGATCCCGAGACCGGCGCGGTTCTGCCAGATGGGTCGCTGGGGGAATTGGTCTTCACCTCTCTGAGCAAGGAAGCCTTTCCAATCATACGCTACCGCACCCGCGATCTGACCCGGCTCCTACCCGGCACCGCGCGCAGCATGCGGCGCATGGAAAAAGTCACCGGCCGCAGCGATGACATGATGATCCTGCGCGGCGTCAATGTCTTTCCGACCCAGATCGAAGAGCAATTGATGAAAGTGCCACAATTGGCGGCGCATTTTCAGATTGAACTGGTCAAAAAAGGCCCGATGGATCACATGATTGTGCATGTGGAGGGCGATGGAGCCGCTGGCGAGACCCTAGCAGCCCTCATCAAGGCCAATATCGGCATCACAGCAGAGGTGCGCGCAGGCGCTGAAAATTCCGTTGCCAGATCGCAAGGCAAAGCCGTTCGGGTCATTGACAACCGAGCCGCGCGCTAACCTGTGGCCCGCCCTATCGCCAAGGACCACCGCGAAAAACGCAGCGCGATCTTGAAACAGGCCGCGGTCTATTTCGCAGACCACGGCTATGATCGCGCGTCGGTCAACGGGGTGGCCGGGGCTTGCGGCATCTCCAAATCCCTGATTTATCACTATTACGACAGCAAGGAACAGCTGCTCTTTGACATATTACACAGCCATCTCACGATGCTCCATGAGGGCCTGATAGCCCTGCCACCGGCCAAGGATCCTGAGCTTCAGCTGCGTCAATTGGTGAGAAAACTGCTGCATATGTACCGCGGCGCAGATGCCGAGCATAGGTTGCAATTGCAAAGCACAACGGCTCTGCCCAAAGCGCAACGCCACATATTGGCGGAGATTCAACGGGCGATTGTCAAAGAATTTTCTCAGGCCATTGCAGCCGCCGCGCCAGAATATCTAGGCCAAGCGCCCGATCATTTGCGTCCGCTCACCATGTCGCTCTTTGGCATGGTCAATTGGTTCTACCTCTGGCACCAACCCGGCCGCGGCGTGAGCCGCGAAACATATGCGGATCTGGCGACCGAACTTCTCTTAGGCGGGTTGGCACGGCTCCAAAATCAGGAGCGATCCCCTTAACCCTTGGGCGCCAAAATATGGGCCATGCGCTGCATCGCCAGACTATAGCCCTGGACACCGAACCCCGCGATCACCCCATCTGCTCTTAAAGAGACATAGGAGGCATGGCGGAAACTCTCGCGTTTGTGCACATTTGAAATATGCACCTCTAGCACCGGGCCCTCAAATGTATGCAATGCATCGAGCAGGGCCACCGAGGTATGGGTGAAGGCCGCCGGGTTGATGATAATGCCCGCTGAGGTTTCCCGCGCCTTATGGATCATATCAATCAGCGCACCCTCATGATTGCTTTGCATCAGCTCGCAACGCAGACCAAATTGCGCCGCCACCTCCGCGCAGGACTTTGCCACATCATCCAATGTGTCATGCCCGTAGATTTCCGGCTGACGTTGTCCCAAAAGGTTTAAATTGGGACCGTTCAAAATCGTAATGAGTTGCGCCATATTCTCAGTTCCATCTCGTTTGTCCCCCGGCCATGCCACAGTTTTGCAGCAATTGCGACTGTTTCTTGCCCCGAGCTGAAATTATGCCGCCAGCGCGCAGAGCACATCATAGGCCGCGTGCACGTCGTCTTGGGTCACATCAAATTGACCAATTTGGAACCGCACGGCAATCTGCCCATCCACTTTGGTCTGTGTAATATAAATCCGCCCATCGTCATTGATCCGGTTTACAAAAGCAATTTGCGCCGCATCGTCGCGCCCGGCCAATCGAAAGGTAAACAAGGATAAAACTGGCGCAGTCACAATCTCAAAGTGAGGATTCTGTGACAATTGATCAGCCAAATTTTCAGCCCAAGCCACATGATTGCGCAGCCTCTGGCGCAGGGCCTCAAGCCCGTAGGAGCGCAGCAAAAACCACAGCTTCAACGCGCGAAACCGCCGCCCAAGAGGCAAAGACCACTCCGAATAATTAATCACCCCGTCACGGCCATGGGTTTTGAGATATTCCGGTTGAATGGCCAGAGTTTTGACCAGGCTTGCAGGATCGGCAAGGAAATGCGCCGAGCAATCAAACTGCGCACCGAGCCATTTGTGCGGATTGAACACGAGGGAGTCCGCGTCCTCAATGCCGGCCCATAGCGCACGAAATTCCGGGCAGATCATGCCCGCGCCGGCCCAAGCCGCATCCACATGGCTGTAAAGGTTAAACTCTTTGGCCAGGCCAAGCACGGCTGTGAGATCATCGCAGGCCCCTGTGCCCGTGCCACCGGTGCAGGCAATCACCCCCGCCGGCAGATCTCCCGCCGCAATATCGGCCTCAATCGCTGCCCGCAGCGCCACCGGATCCATGCCGCGGCGGATGCCGCAAATGGGGATGCGCACGAGATTGTCTTGACCAATCCCTGCCACCCATATGGCGCGATCGACCGATGTATGAACCTCTGCCGAGCAATAAATACGCAGCCGCGGCGCTCCCGAAAGCCCTGATCGATTGCCCTGCCAATTCAGCGCCCGTTCTCGCATGGTCAGCACCGCCGCCAATGTCGCCGAGGAGGCCGAATCTTGAATGACACCCGAAAACCCTGCCGGAAGACCAATGGCTTGACGCAACCAATCGAGCATCACAGTTTCCATCTCCGTCGCCGCCGGTGATGTCTGCCAAAGCATACATTGCGCCGCAATAGTTGAGACCAACATCTCTGCCAGCATCGACGGCGGGGCCGCATTGGCCGGGAAATAGGCAAAAAACCTGGGGTGTTGCCAATGGGTCATCCCTGGCATCACCACCCGCTCAAAATCGGCCATAATCTCTTGCATGGACTGCGGCGTCTCCGGAGCGCTTTGCTCCAAAAGAGCGGCCACATCTCCCGGCGCCGTTTGCGCGCGCACCGGGCGGTCGCGCAAATTTTTATGGTAATCTGCGGCCCATTGAGAAATTTTCGCACCCCAGTCAGAAAACTCATCCCAGTGCATTTTCAATCCCTTCTCAGTTTACCACGGCGCCACTGCGGCAGGCCAAAGGTGGACACAGCCACCACCCTTCACGCAAAAGGCAGCATACCGCTCCGCTCTGCACCTGCAAGCCATAAGACGGAGGCGGGCGTGGGCTCTGGGCGAGGGCAAGCCTCGACCCTCTGGGCATCGCCAAATTTGACATTGGCCCTTCACCCGCAGAAGCTCATGCCCATAAAACCGATCATGGATGCACAGGTGCATCCGTCAGCGCATCTCATCCAAGGCGGCGGGAGATGCCAAAACTCAAGGAGATCTCTTTGGAATTCCAAGACAAGATAGTGATCCTGACCGGAGCCGCAGGCGGCATCGGCACGGCTCTGGCCCGTGAATTTGCCGGTCGCGGCGCGCGCTTGGCGCTCTGCGATCTCAATGCCGCCGCGCTGGAGGCGCTCGCTGGGGAATTGGGCGCGCTGCATATGGTCTGCGATGTGACCGTCGAAAGCCATATTCAGGCCCTCGTGGCAGAGGTCGAAGCGCGGCTTGGTCCGGTGGATATTTTCTTTTCCAACGCCGGGTTCAGCTCAGGCGAGCCAGATCACGCGGCCTCAGCGCCCGATCGGATTTGGCAGGCGTCCTGGGAGGTGCATGTTATGGCGCATGTCTATGCCTGCCGTGCCCTATTGCCGGCCATGCGGGCGCGTGGCCAGGGCTATCTTGTCCAGATGGCCTCGGCTGCGGGGCTGCTCAATCAAATTGGCGATGCGGCCTATTCAACCAGCAAACATGCCGCCGTCGGTTTTGCCGAAGCCCTGGCCATTTCCCATGGGCATGAAGGCCTCAAAGTCTCAGTGGTGTGCCCGCAGTATGTCGCCACGCCAATGCTTGGATATGACGATCCCGCCGCGGCGGCCCCAGTGCCCGGTCTATTGAGCCCCGAGGTCACAGCCCAGCGCGTGGCAGAGGCGATGGAGGAGGAGCGCTTTTTGATCCTACCGCATCCGGAGGTGGCCGACTATATGGTCTTCAAAGCAAAGGAGCCCGACAAATGGCTGGCCGCTATGCGCAAACTGCGCGCGCGGCTCGTGGCAAAACTCGGCAGGCTTGATTTGGCACAGATGCACAAATGGATGTGATCGCCAGATCGGTTTAGGCTGTGAGCTCTTTTTGCATGGTGATTTCCGTGACGCGATCATAGCCCGGGTGGGCCGTGCGGGCTGTCTCAACAAATCCGCATCTGCTGAATATCCGTTGGTTCTCCTCCAACTCGATACGCACCTGTAGCTCAAGCCGCGACAGGTTCATGGAGCGGGCCAATTCCTCACTTGCCGCCAGCAGCACGCGCAGCGCCCCCCGGCCACGCAGGTGCTCGGCAATGGCAATTTTTCCCAGATAGAGCGCATGAGGCAAAGGCGTGGCGACCAGGCAAGCAGCAACCGGATCGCCCAGAGCCAACAGGCAGCTGTTTTGGGCCATTTGCGCCAGCTTGGTTGCGGTCAATTGGTGCATCGAGCTGGGCGGATCAATGCGCCCGGTCATATAGGCGAAAGAGGTTTGAATAAGTGTGAGCATCTGCGCCAAAGCCGCGGTGTCGCTGGCCTCCAATCGCCGCAACGCATGGTGCAGATCGGCCTGGCCAATCATGCGCTGATAGATCGCTGTTCCGTGCCACTGGCCAAATTTGCGCCCAACCTCCTGCAAGCTTCCCACATGGGCAAAGCCGCAACGCGCGTGCAGCTGCGCGCTCTGCGGATTTGGCAAGGTCACAATGGCCACAGCCGTATGAAACCCGCGGGCGGCCAAATGGGCAAAGAGCCTCCGATAGAGCGCCTGCGCTAGGCCGCGACCCTGTCCCTGAGGCGCCAAGTAAACACTGACCTCTGCGGTGCGATCATAGGCTGGGCGGGGACGATAGGCGGTGGCATAGGCAAAGCCTAAAATTCCTGCCTCAGACTGCGCCACAAAGTAGCCATGGCTGGCAAGGTTGCCAGATATGCGATCAGCTATCGTCTCCACGCTGGGTGGAACGGTTTCAAAAGAAACAGACGTCTCTTGCACGAAAGGCGCATAAATCGCCTGAATATCGGCCGCATCCTCGCGGCGGGCCGCAACAATGGTGACATCTGCCATAGGTTTAGACATCATCCCGGCCCCTCACCCCATATTGGAGCGCGCAGTGCGGATGTAGTGGCACAATACCCCCCGCATTAGAACAAGCGCCCGCCAATCGGCACATTCTGATCTGGCCGCATCAACACCACTTTGCCGGCCTCATCTGGCACACCCAGCACCAAAATCTCAGACATCACCTTGCCAATCTGGCGCGGCGGAAAATTCACCACGGCCAAAACCTGAGTTCCAACCAAGGCTTCGGGCGTATAGTGATCGGTCAGCTGCGCGGAAGATTTCTTAATCCCAAGATCGCCGCCAAAATCCACCCAAAGCTTGATGGCTGGCACGCGGGCCTCTGGATAGGGTTCGGCTTGGGTGACCTGTCCAATGCGAATATCAAGCTGGGCAAAATCCGCATAGCTGACCTCAACCATTTGAAAGCTCCTGCGATCGTCGGCTGGCAGCGGCGACGGCTTGATCCAAAAGTTGCGGCAATCCAGCCTCGCTGCGCATCAAGATCTCAAGCGCCGCCTGGGTCGTGCCATTGGGGCTGGTGACATTGATCCGAAGTTGCTCGGCACTCTCACCGGACTGGACCGCCAAAGCACCTGCCCCCGCCACAGTGGCCTGGGCAAGCTGCATCGCCATATCCTCTGGCAACCCTTGGTTCACCCCCGCCGCTGCCAAAGCCTCAATCATCAAAAAGACATAGGCCGGACCCGAGCCAGACACGCCCGTGACCGCATCCATTTGCTGTTCATTTTGCAACACAAGCGTCTGACCCACAGCTGCCATCAGGCTTTGCGCCTCCGCGACATCTTTCTCCGTCGCCCGCCCATTTCCGATGAGCGCTGTGATTCCTTGACCAATGGCGGCGGGCGTATTTGGCATGGCGCGCACAATCGGCGTGGATTTCCCCAAAACGTCCTCAAAAGCTGCGATCGGCGTTCCAGCAGCCACCGAGATGAATAAGGTTGTGGCCGACCCAAACCGCTGCAACCGTGGCAGGGCTTCCCCCATCATCTGCGGTTTGACCGCCACCAAAACCACGGCGGGATCATCGGGCAGCATTTCATTCACACGCACGCCGATTGACAAAAGCCACTCACTGGGTTTGGGGTCCAAGATCCAAACAGATTTCGGATCAATCCCCTGCTCAAGCCAACCGCTCAAGAGTGCCGACCCCATTTTTCCGCAGCCAAGCAGCACCAAGCCACGATTCAAAATATTACTTGAAAACATCTCCAAACCCGTATTCGCCTTTCCTCGCAGATCCTACGCATGGCCGTGGGCCTCTGCAATGGCCACTTTCAATGCCGTCTCAAGATCTTTTTCGCCCCATGTGACCATTTGAAAGGCCGGGTAATAGCGCTCAGCCGAAGTGACGGCCGCAGAAATCATTGTATCAATCTGATCGGGTGTCGCCATTTGCCCATCGGACAGGATCAACCCATAGCGGTAGGCCATCAACCGCTCCGCGCCCCAATAGGTGAAACTGCCGGCCCAGCACATATCATTGACCGCATTGAGGGCTTCATAGAGGGGCCCCATCCGATGGGCCGGCGGGTCCATCTCGAAGCTACAGATCAAACGCAGGGTTTGATCGGGCTCACACCAAGCCAAAGTGATCGAATAGCTGCGCCATTGCCCGGCCATCTCCATTGAGATTTGATCATCCGCAATCCGGTCGAACTGCCATTCTTGATGAGTGGCTATATCCTCCACAATATCTATCGGATGCAGATCTTCAAAATCATAGGCGTGATTGGACAGTGCCATAAAGAACCCCCTTTCGGGCCAAAACTCGAGTCCGGCGCCTCTACAACCCCTTGTACACTCCCCAAGATTTTGCGGCCACCGAGCATTTCTATACAACGTATGGTGTCCTTTGGCCGGCAAGCTGTCCAGTCATTTATCTGGGGATAAGTCATTTATCTGTGGACAAGATGGTAAAACCACCCCCCCCCGCAGCCGCAAAACCAAAAAAGCCGCCCCAAAAGGACGGCCTTCTGGCACGGCAAGCGGTCACGCGTCAAAGCCCGGCGAGGGCAGCCTCGCTTAAGACTTGGGCGCGGCCTTAGATTCGGTGCCTTTTTCGCAGCGGCGGCCTCTAAGGCCTCCAGCCGCGCGCTCAATTCATCATTTTGCGCCCGGGCCTTTTGCGCCATGGCCCGTACCGCGTCAAATTCTTCACGGGTGACAAAATTGCGATCCGCCAGCCAGCGGTCCATGAAGCTTTTCATGGCATTCTCCGCCTCATCCTTGGCGCCTTGCGCGATACCCATCGCATTGGTCATGATTTGGCTCATGTCGTCCATGAACTTATTCTTGCTCTGCATCCTCTGTCTCCTTGGCGGCGATAAATCGCTTTGGTTCTATATGGGGGCTAATAACGCGGAACTCAAGGTTGACTTACTGCGCCGCTCTGGGAATGAAGGGGCATGATGGCTTCGATTCCCTTTCCAGATGTCTCGCCCACCCTTTTTTCGGTGGATATTCCGCTCTGGCAATTTTCACTGGCTGGCATGGATTTTAGCCTCGGTGGGTTTGAACTTGCCCTGCGCTGGTATGCGCTGGCCTATATCGCTGGTATTTTGCTCGCCTCCTGGATTATGCGCCGTGCCCTGCGCCGGCCGGCGCTCTGGCCGCAAGATCAGCCTGCCTTTAGTGAATCAAACCTCGATGATCTCATCACCTGGTTGATTTTTGGCATTATCATAGGGGGACGATTGGGATATGTGCTGTTCTACAACCCCAGCTATTACCTCGCAAACCCCGCGGCAGCCCTCCGAATTTTCGATGGGGGCATGTCCTTTCATGGCGGTTTTCTGGGCGTTGTTGCAGCCGGCTTATTGTTTTGCCGCAAGCACAAGATCGCACTGCTCAAGGCCTCAGATGTGATGGCAGCCTCGGCACCAGCGGGCCTGCTCTTTGGCCGGCTGGCCAATTTCATCAATGCCGAGCTCTGGGGCAGAGAAACCACCCTGCCTTGGGGGGTGATCTTTCCAGGCGTGGACGCTCAAACATGTGTTCAAGCGGCCACCGGCCTTTGCGCGCGCCACCCCTCGCAGCTCTATGAGGCCTTGGGCGAAGGGCTGATCCTGGGCGCAGTTTTGCTTTATCTTCTGTTTCGCACCGGAGCATTGCGCCGCAGCGGTCTGTTGACCGGGATCTTTTTGATCGGATATGGCCTGACGAGGTTCATGGTCGAATGGGTGCGCCAACCCGATGCGCAGTTTCAAACTCTGGACAACCCGATTGGCTACGCCCTGCAACTTGGTCCAACCGGTCTGACCATGGGCCAAATTTTGACCCTGCCGATGCTGCTGGCCGGGCTATGGTTGATCCAGAAGGCACGCGCCAGGCCATGACCGCCCTGGCCGAGATATTGCGCCAACGCATTGCGCAGCACGGCCCCATAACCCTTGCCGATTACATGGGCGAGTGCCTGCTCCATCCCAAGCACGGATATTACACACAGCAAGAGGCCTTCGGCCGCAGCGGCGATTTCATCACAGCACCAGAGATCAGCCAAATGTTCGGCGAAATGATCGGCCTCGCTCTTGGCGCCACATGGCAGGCACAGGGCGCAGCCAAGGATGCCATTGTGGCGGAATTGGGGCCGGGACGTGGCACATTGATGCAGGACCTGCGCCGCATTGCGCCGGCTGTGCCGGGCTTTGAGAGCCTGCCAATCCATATGATCGAAGCCGCGCCGAAATTGCGCCAGCTGCAATCGGATGCGCTGCCCGGTGTGATCCATCACGCCGAGGCAAGCGGGCTGCCACAAGCGCCTCTCTTTCTCATTGCCAATGAATTTTTTGACGCCCTGCCCATCCGGCAATTTCGCCGCCACGCCGCGGGCTGGGAGGAAATATTGGTGGGATGTGATGCCAATGGCCTGTGCTTTGGCAAGGCCGCGCCGCAACCCTATCCTTTTCTCGACCATCGGCTTGAGGATACAAAAACCGGCATGATCGTTGAATATTGCCCCGCACTCCCGCCCATTGTGGCCGAGCTGGCGCAGCGCATCGCCGATCACGGCGGTGCGGCGCTGATCATTGACTATGGCGATTGGCGCTCGCAAGGCGACACAGTGCAGGCCGTGAACCATCACCAGCCCGCCGATCCTTTGGCCGCGCCCGGGACCGCGGATCTCACGGCCCATCTGGACTTCGAAGCCCTGTATAACGCGGCCAAGGCCGCAGGGCTGCGCCCGACCCGTTTGACCACGCAGGGGGTATTCTTGGAGCGATTGGGCCTCACTCAGCGCGCGCAAACCCTGGCCAAATCCCTAAGCGGGGCGGCGCTTGACTCCCACATTGCTGCGCATCGCCGCCTCAGCCACCCTGACGAAATGGGCGGGCTGTTCAAGGTCATGGGCCTTGTGGCAGAGGGCGCGGCCGTACCGCCGGGACTTGAACCATGACGCTCACCCCCCTCACATCTGACCTTCTGGCGGAGGCGCCGCATGGATTTTTCACCCGGATGGGTGGCAGCTCAACGGGCATTTACCATGGGTTGAACTGCGGCAAAGGTTCGGGTGACACGCCCGAAACGGTCCAGAGCAATCGCGCAGCGGTTGCGGATTTTTTTGGACGGCCAGCCGATCGCTTGCAATCGGTGCATCAAACCCATTCAGCCCAGGTGCAGATCCTAACGGCTCCGCTCAGCGATGCCCCAAAAGCCGATGCCATGGTAACCGCGACCGCGGGCGTGATCTTGGGGGTTCTTACGGCCGATTGTCAGCCCGTGTTGTTTCATGACGCGAAAGCCGGCGTCATTGGCGCCGCCCATGCGGGCTATAAGGGCGCCAAACTGGGGGTTTTGCAAAATACCCTCGCGGCGATGGAGACCCTCGGTGCCCGACGACAAGATATTTGCGCGGTCATCGGACCCTGCATCAGTCAAAAGGCCTATGAGGTTGGGCCGGAATTTCTTGAAGAGATCTGCCACGATGCCCCTGGCGCCCTGCGCTTTTTCGCTCAGGGCAAGGGAGATCGGTATCAGTTTGATCTGCCAAGCTACAGTTTGGACCAGCTGCGCGCAGCCGGGGTTAAAGAGGCGGCATGGACCGGCCATTGCACCTATAGCGCGCCGGATCAATTTTACTCTTATCGCCGCTCCGTGCATGAACAGCAGCCCGACTATGGCCGGCTGATCTCTTGTATTTGCCTGTAACCTCCTAAGACCTCTGCATAACGCCATTACACCCCGAAATGAGGGCAGCGCCTGCGGGGCGCATTGGCGCTTTGTCCCGCGTTGTATAAATTCATCAACGGTGCCACAAAGCCTTGTTCCGCGCCCGCCCTGCCACATGCGGCGACCGGTTGGTTTGCTTTGGAGGTGGGGTGCTGTGCTTAGGGTTGTTTTGACAAGCGCTCTTCGAGCACCTCGAAGGGCACGCCGGGTTGATCTTTTGCGCCGCGGATGACCAGCGATGTTTTAACGGAGGCGACATTCTCCGCTGAGGTCAGCTCTTCGGTCAAAAAGGATTGGAATGTCGACAGATCTGGCGCGACGCATTTCAAGATGAAATCCACCTCGCCGTTGAGCATATGGCACTCACGCACGAGCGGCCAGCGCAGGCAGCGCATCTCAAAGGCGGATAGATCCGCCTCTGCCTGGCTTTGCAGCCCGACCATGGCGAAGACCTGAACTTCAAAGCCCAATTTGCGCGCATCAATATCCGCATGATAGCCGCCGATATAGCCGGTTTCCTCCAAAGTGCGCACGCGGCGCAGACAGGGGGGCGCGGAAATTCCGACCCGTTTGGCCAGCTCAACATTTGTCATCCGCCCATCGGCCTGCAACTCTGCCAAAATCAAACGATCAATGTCATCCAAACGGTGCATAAGCGGGTACCCTTTCGCGGTGTTGGGTTTTCATACCCAAATGGCGCGCCCAGCGCAATAATATTTCAACACTGCGCAATAATAATTCGTATAGCGACCTGTGGTCGCAAACTTCCCGGTTTGGGCTTTTGCCCGGCGGCTGGCCTGTATATATGCAGCAGCAACGCTTATCTGTAGGAAATCCCATGTCCAATACACGTCACACGAAAGTCTTGATCATCGGCTCCGGCCCTGCCGGCTATACCGCCGGGGTTTATGCCAGCAGAGCCATGCTCAATCCGATATTGGTTCAGGGCATCGAGCCCGGCGGGCAATTGACCACAACGACCGAAGTGGAGAACTGGCCCGGGGACAGCGAAGTGCAGGGTCCCGACTTGATGATCCGCATGCAAGACCATGCGAATGCCATGGGCACGGAAATCATCGGCGATATCATCACCAATCTGGACGTCTCGGAACGCCCCTTCAAAGCTCAGGGCGACAGCGGCACGCTTTACACCTGTGATGCGGTGATTTTGGCAACCGGCGCGCGGGCAAAATGGCTTGGCCTTGACAGTGAGGAAAAATTCAAAGGATTTGGCGTCTCCGCCTGTGCAACATGCGACGGGTTTTTCTATCGCGGACAGGAGATCGTTGTGGTCGGCGGCGGCAATACCGCGGTTGAGGAGGCGTTGTTTCTGACCAATTTCGCCTCGAAAGTCACATTGATTCACCGGCGCGACGAGCTGCGCGCCGAAAGGATCTTGATCGACCGGCTGATGAAGAATGAAAAAATCGTGCCGATGTGGTTCCATGAGATTGATGAAATCTACGGCACAGATATGCCTTTGGGTGTTGAAGGCGTGAAAGTGAAACACACCAAAACCGGCGATATCACCGATGTGCCCTGCAAGGGTGTTTTTATTGCCATCGGCCATGCGCCCGCCAATGAGCTGGTCAAAGACGTGTTGGAAACCCATATGGGCGGGTATGTGGTGACCCAACCGGACAGCACCGCAACCTCAATTCCCGGTGTGTTTGCCGCCGGTGATCTGACCGATCACAAATACCGCCAAGCCGTCACCAGCGCCGGAATGGGCTGTATGGCAGCTCTCGAAGCCGAACGGTTTTTGGCAGGTCAGGACTAAGGCCTGGGCTTTGAGCACTGCGCAGAGAGCTCAAAGCCAAAACCGCCATGCAATCCTTCCACAAAAGGATTCATTGCTCTATCAATAGCTTCAACTTAAAAGCATGTTTCAATTTACAAAAATACCTATTCGTTTAACCTTATAGCCAAGGTATCCCTAAATATAATATCATCCCATCAACCCTAAGCAGGCGGCGCGAGCCTCTTTGCTGCATCTATCACCGCCGCAAGTGGTTTTGTCACCGAAAATGGCGAGGCTTCTGCGTCAACAGACCTTATCGAGATACATATTATGCAAAACAATTTAACACCAATCCCCGAATTATACGTCAGCTACGACAGCGCGCAGAAAATGAAACAGAAGGCGGCAGAGCTCGCCTCTTGGGATCTCACTGCGCGGCAAGTCTGCGATTTGGAATTGCTGATGAACGGCGGGTTCAATCCTTTAAAAGGATTTTTGGGGCAGGCTGATTATGACAGCGTGGTTTCGGATATGCGTTTGAGCGATGGGGCGCTTTGGCCGATGCCGATCACTTTGGATGTGAGTGCGGAATTTGCCGGCTCCCTTGAGTTGGGCCAAGATATCGCCTTGCGCGATCCGGAGGGCGTCATTCTCGCGACCATGACCGTAACGGACAACTGGACACCGGACAAAGCCCGCGAAGCCGAACAGGTTTTTGGCGCCAACGATATGGCCCACCCTGCTGTGAATTATCTTCACAATACCGCAGGGGCCGTCTATCTCGGCGGGCCCGTGACCGGTATTCAGCAGCCGGTTCATTACGATTTTCGCAGCCGGCGCGATACGCCCAATGAGCTGCGCGCCTATTTTCGCAAAATGGGCTGGCGCCGCGTGGTGGCGTTTCAAACCCGAAACCCGCTGCATCGCGCCCATCAAGAATTGACTTTTCGCGCCGCCAAGGAGGCCCAGGCCAATCTGCTCATTCACCCGGTGGTCGGCATGACCAAACCCGGCGACATTGATCACTTTACCCGCGTGCGCTGCTATGAAGCGGTTCTTGATCAATACCCATCCGCCACCACGGCGATGTCCCTGCTCAATCTGGCGATGCGCATGGGCGGGCCGCGCGAGGCGGTATGGCACGGGCTCATTCGCGCCAACCACGGCTGCACCCATTTCATCGTTGGGCGCGACCATGCAGGACCGGGGAAAAATTCGGCAGGGGAAGATTTTTACGGCCCCTATGAGGCGCAAGATCTGTTTCGCAAATATGAGGCGGAAATCGGGCTTGAGATGGTGGATTTCAAACATATGGTCTATGTGCAGGACCGCGCGCAATATGAGCCTGCCGATGAAGTCGAGGAGGGCTGCACGGTGCTCAATATCTCCGGCACAGAGCTGCGCCGGCGCCTCTCGGAGGGTTTGGACATTCCCGAATGGTTCAGCTTTCCCCAGGTGGTGGCCGAATTGCGTAAATCACGACCACCGCGGGCGCAACAGGGGTTCACCGTCTTTTTCACAGGGTTTTCTGGATCAGGAAAATCAACAATTGCAAATGCTTTGATGGTAAAGCTCATGGAGATGGGCGGTCGGCCGGTCACCTTGTTGGACGGGGATATTGTGCGCAAGAACCTGTCGTCGGAACTGGGATTTTCCAAAGAGCACCGCGACCTGAACATTCGCCGGATCGGCTATGTCGCCTCGGAAATCACCAAAAATGGCGGCATCGCCATCTGTGCCCCCATCGCCCCCTATGCCGCCACGCGGCAGGCTGTGCGCGAAGAGGTGGAGGCTTTTGGAGCCTTTGTTGAGGTCCATGTCGCCACCTCCATCGAAGAATGCGAACGGCGCGACCGCAAAGGCCTTTATCAATTGGCCCGTGCGGGAAAAATCAAGGAATTCACAGGCATTTCAGATCCCTATGACGTGCCCAGCGCGCCGGAATTGCGGATTGAAACTGAAAATCTCGAAGTTGACAACTGCGCTCATCAGGTCTTGCTCAAACTCGAGAGCATGGGGCTCATCGGCGCATAAAGAGCGCCTTGCAGGACGTCCGTTGGGCGCAGCAATGCTCACAATCGCCGTGAGATTATTGCGCCCACACGTCTTGTCGGATTACTTAAAAAATGTTTTTTAACAATTACTTGCGGGCTTAATGTAATGTCATTGGGGAGTAGCGAAATTGGCGGGCCATGTCATAGGCTTGCGCCAAATCCCCAACCAATGCCAGTTGCTCACCTTCAGAGTTATGCACCGACCAGAGGCGCTCAATGTCCCCGGTTTCTTCAAAAATTTCCTCTGGAAGATCGGCCTTATCCACGGGCTTGAGATAAACAATGCGATCTTCCAAAACGCCGAATTGATCTTTCATCTCATTATCCTTTCTTGATTTCAATCTTCTGAATAACAGTCTCAGGTAAAGCGCGCTTTAAATCGATATGCAACAACCCATGCTCCATAATCGCAGACCCCACATCGACGCCATCGGCCAAAACAAAGGTCCGCTGAAACTGCCGCGCCGCGATACCGCGGTGCAGATAAACCCGCTCGCCGGTCTCCTCGCTTTGCCGGCCCAGGATCACCAATTGGCGGTTCTCCACGGTGATCGCAAGATCCCCTTCTGCAAAGCCCGCGACGGCCAGGGTGATACGGTAAGAATTTTCGGAAGTTTGTTCGATATTATACGGCGGGTAACCTTCATTGCCGGTTTTCGCCGTACGTTCAACCAAGCGTTCAAGCTGGTCAAACCCCAGTAGGAAGGGATGGGTTCCAAGAGTCAATTTAGACATGTCTCGTCCTTTAACAAAGCGACAGAATGGCAGATCCCTCACGAGGCAATCTCATCACGTCAAATATGGGGTTGGCTGGACAATTGCGCAAGAGCCCGCTTCTCAATTGGTTTAAAAACCTTTAAGCGAGGGTCAGAAACGCATGAGGTCGCCCATGGCAGGCAGTCAACAACTCAATCCGCAAGAGGTCATGACCATTCAACTTGCCGTACTCCGCCAAGAGCACCGCGATCTTGACCTGGCCATTTCCGCCTTGGTGGATCGCGCCGGTGATCAACTGGCGGTGAAACGCCTGAAACAGAAAAAACTCCACCTCAAGGATAAAATCGCCAGGCTTGAGGATGAACTTACCCCCGATATTATTGCCTAATCCCAGGCAATGGGTTAACCCGGCCTTTCTCTTGGCGCTACATATGGAACATTCAAATGGTGCATGTCGGAATAATAATGGGGAGCCAATCAGATTGGCCGACGATGAAACATGCCGCCGAAATTCTGGGCGCCTTGGACATTCCCTATGAAAGCAAAATCGTTTCGGCCCATAGAACACCCGACCGCCTTTGGGACTATGGCACAAGCGCGGTGGAGCGCGGTTTGAAAGTGATTATCGCCGGCGCTGGCGGGGCCGCGCATTTGCCCGGCATGGTGGCCTCAAAAACCAGGATCCCAGTTGTGGGCGTGCCGGTGCAAACCAAGGCGCTTTCAGGGGTCGACAGCCTCTATTCCATCGTCCAGATGCCAAAGGGCTATCCGGTGGCAACCATGGCGATTGGCGCGGCCGGTGCGGTCAATGCCGGGCTGATGGCCGCGGCTATATTGGCCACGCAAGATCCCGATATTGCCGCACGGCTAGACGCCTGGCGCGCGGCCCTGTCCGCCTCTATTCCCCAGGAGCCCGTTGATGAGTAACCCCCTGCCCCAAGGGGCTTGCATTGGAATATTGGGCGGCGGCCAATTGGGCCGTATGCTCGCAGTGGCCGCCAGTCGTTTGGGATTTAGGGCGCATATTTTTGAGCCCGGCGCCAATCCCCCGGCCGGTCACGTGGCCCATCAGGTCACCACCGCCGCCTATGAGGACGAGGCGGCGCTGCGCAGTTTTGCGCAATCGGTGGATGTGATTACCTATGAATTTGAGAATATCCCGACCTCGGCGCTGGATATACTCGAGCAGATCCGCCCTATTCATCCTGGCCGCCGCGCCTTGGCCATCTCCCAAGATCGCCTGTCAGAAAAAGACTTTCTCACCGGGCTTGGTCTCAAAGTGGCGCCCTATGCCAATGTCACCACCGCCGCTGAGGCCCAAGCAGCCGCCCTATCCATCGGCACCCCCTCTATTCTGAAGACCCGACGCATGGGCTATGACGGCAAGGGGCAGATCCGGCTCAAAGATGCCTCAGATATGGCGCAAGCATGGCAGGAGATGCAGGGTGCGCCTTCGGTATTGGAGGGCTTTATCAATTTCAGCCATGAGGTTTCCGTCATCGCGGCCCGTGCCGGTGATGGGCAGGTTGCCTGCTATGATCCGGGTGAGAATGTGCACCGCGAGGGAATTTTGCACAGCACCACAGTGCCGGCCCGTTTGAGCGCCGCCCAACGCATGGATGCGGTTCTCCTGGCCGGGCAAATTCTGAATGCGTTAGACTATGTCGGCGTGATGGGCGTCGAGCTCTTCGTGACCGCCGACGGGTTGATCGTCAACGAGATCGCCCCGCGTGTGCACAACTCGGGCCATTGGACCCAGAACGGTTGCGATATCTGCCAATTTGAGCAGCATATTCGCGCGGTTGCCGGCTGGCCTTTAGGCGATGGCACCCGCCACAGCGATATACGCATGGAAAATCTGATTGGCGCCGATATGAATCGGGTGCCAGAGCTGCGCAAAACCAATGCGGCATTGCATTTATATGGCAAATCGGAGGTCAAACCCGGCCGCAAAATGGGTCATGTTAACTTTCGCACATAGCGCCCCTGCCCGGCGCGCCAGCCGCGGGATCAAGGGCGATGCCGGTCGCCTAAGCCGAGCCTCAATGCCTTAAGAACCACATCCCAACTGACCTCGCCTAGGGTGAGGCTATGATCAAAAGCCCCGGTCTTTAAGTAGTGAGACACCTGCGCAATGACCAGCGGATTGTTCATCATAAAACTGTGCGACACTGGCAATATCAAATGATCGCGCATCCCCTCCACTCGGGTGCTCTCGACGGACACTTTCCCATCATCGGGCCCATCGATGAAATTGGAATACAGCGGGTTAAAACTGACCGTGCCAGCAATGATGCCCAGTGAAAAATTAACCTTTGGCAAGCGATTTGGAAAGCTGCTGGACTCCGTGCTCAATTGCCGCCCAGCCGGCCCATTGACCCAGTCAAAGGCCGCGAGCGCCTGCATCGCATCCACCACCTCAGAGCCCTTATTCGGTGGGCCCAGCATCACCACATGGCCTAGGGTTTCTGGCTTGGCCCAGGCCAAATAGGCCCGCACCATAATACCGCCCAAGGAATGGGTCACAAAATGAAGCCGCCGCGCCCCACAATCCGCGACAGCCTCCGGCAGAGTTTCACTCACCAAAGCCTCAATCGGCTTGCCCAGCGTGGAAAATTCTGGGGTCACGACATAATAGCCCTGCCCCCTCAGGCTCCGCGCCATCAAGGCAAAAGAGGCCTCACTGCGCGCCAAGCCATGCAGCAAGATCACGCAGTCTTGCGCCAGGGCCCAATTGGGCAGCATGAGGCCAAAGCAGAGTAAAAGAGGTTTGAGCATGATTTAGAAATAGTCGCCCGAGCGGGGCCTTTAAAGAGCCACTTCAACAAAAAGGCCCACGACAAGCGCGGGCCTTTTCAAAAAACAGGTCGTCAATGACCGGCTGATTTACATCATGCCGCCCATGCCGCCCATGCCGCCCATATCGGGCATGCCGCCGCCAGCCGCGCCGGCTTTTTCTGGCTTATCGGCAACCATAGCTTCGGTTGTGATCAGCAGACCAGCAACAGAGGCTGCATCTTCCAAAGCGGTACGAACAACTTTGGCCGGATCAATCACGCCGAATGCGAAGAGATCACCATATTCTTCGGTTTGCGCATTGAAACCAAAAGCCAGATCGGAGCTTTCACGCACTTTGCCAGCAACAACCGCACCATCAACACCCGCATTTTCTGCGATTTGGCGCAGAGGCGCTTCAACAGCGCGCGCAACGATTTTGATGCCCGCAGTTTGGTCTGGATTGGCGCCTTCAAGACCTGCCAATACTTTACCAGCCTGAACCAAAGCAACACCGCCGCCCACAACAACACCTTCTTGCACGGCCGCACGGGTCGCGTTCAAAGCATCGTCAACGCGGTCTTTGCGCTCTTTCACTTCAACTTCGGTCATGCCGCCAACACGGATCACAGCAACACCGCCGGCCAATTTGGCCACGCGCTCTTGCAGTTTTTCACGGTCGTAGTCTGAAGATGTCTCTTCGATTTGACCCCGGATCTGTGCCACACGTGCTTCGATTTCAGCTTTTTCGCCCAAACCGTCAACGATGGTTGTCTCGTCTTTGGTGATGGAAACGCGCTTGGCAGAGCCCAGCATGTCCATTGTCACTGACTCAAGCTTCATGCCAAGATCTTCAGAGATCACTTGGCCGCCGGTCAGAATGGCAAGGTCTTGCAACATCGCTTTGCGGCGATCGCCAAAACCAGGGGCTTTCACAGCTGCAATTTTCAAACCACCGCGCAATTTGTTCACAACCAAAGTTGCCAAGGCTTCGCCTTCAACATCTTCCGCGACAATCAACAAAGGCTTGCCAGATTGGATCACTTGCTCAAGCAAAGGCACCATTGGCTGCAAGGAAGAAAGCTTCTTTTCGTGCAACAAGATGATCGCATCGTCCAGCTCAGCTGTCATTTTTTCAGGGTTGGTGACGAAGTAAGGCGACAGGTAACCGCGGTCAAACTGCATGCCTTCAACAACCACAGTTTCTGTTTCCAGACCCTTGTTTTCTTCAACAGTGATGACACCTTCATTGCCCACACGCTGCATCGCATCTGCGATTTGCTGGCCGATTTCGGCCTCGCCATTGGCGGAGATTGTGCCGACTTGCGCGACTTCTGCGCTGTCGGTCACTGGACGTGCAGCCGCTTTGATCGCATTGACAACAGCTGTTGTCGCCGTGTCGATGCCGCGCTTCAGATCCATTGGGTTCATGCCTGCGGCTACGGATTTCATACCTTCGCGCACGATGGCTTGTGCCAAAACCGTCGCGGTGGTTGTCCCGTCGCCAGCCTCATCATTGGTGCGTGAGGCCACTTCTTTGACCATCTGCGCACCCATGTTTTCGAACTTATCTTCCAGTTCGATCTCTTTTGCCACTGAAACACCATCTTTCGTGATGCGCGGTGCACCGAAAGATTTATCCAGTACAACATTCCGGCCTTTCGGGCCCAATGTCACTTTTACGGCATCGGCCAGAATGTTCACACCCTTTAACATACGGTTGCGTGCATCGGTGCCGAATTTGACGTCTTTTGCTGCCATTTTGCAGATCCTCGTCTTAAAATTTCAATTAAAAACTCGCCCTAGGGATCCTTAGGAGATCACACCCAGGATATCGCTTTCTTTCATGATCAACAGTTCTTTGCCGTCAACGGTCACTTCTGTACCGGACCATTTGCCGAACAGAATTCTATCACCTTTTTTGACGTCCAAAGCGATGCGATCGCCATCATCGTCACGCAAACCTGCGCCCACGGCGACGATGACGCCTTCAGCGGGCTTTTCTTTGGCGTTGTCTGGGATGATCAAACCACCCGCAGTTTTTTCTTCGCCTTCAACGCGTTCGACGAGAACGCGGTCGTGCAGAGGGGTAAATGCCATCTTTAGTAACTCCTAGCTGGCTCAAGGTTGAACTTGAATTAGCACTCGGGTGCTCCGAGTGATAACGAGCGGGAGATATGGACTCCCGTTGCCGGTGTCAACGGGCGCGCCCAAAAAAATTCCAAGCCGTAAATGAGCAACTTTAGCGCGAAATTTGCGGAAAATTTGACTTGAAATATCCTAAAGAATATTTCATTTCTTTATAAACGATTTTTTAACGGAGCTATTTTATGACCTATAAATTTCTTTGGGCGATTCCCTTGGCCGCTGCGATCACGGCCTGCAGCAACCCAGAAGATACCACCAATGCAACAACCACAGCGGCAGCACAGATTGCAACCTCTGGCGTGAGCTTGGCCTCCACCGGCATTTTTCCCACTGGCAACAGCCCGATGACCCTTGTGCAGGACGGAAAAGTCTCCTTCGTTCAGAATGAGGTGATCAATGTAAAGGTGAATCCGCTCAGTGCAACCACCTCCAATAATCGAAAGGATTTCACTTTCGATGTTGAAATATATGGAAAAACAGTCACCCTGACATGGGACGCGAAAGAGGAGCATTATTCTGGGCGCGTCAATGGCAAGGACATTTTCCTGAAACCAAAAGAAACCGGCAGTGACGGTGGCGCTTGGGTCGCGTCCTATGACCGCCTCGAGATCAAAGGCCGCAACTCGTCTTACACCGTTTGGAGTGTCCCGCTGATCTATGGATATGAGACCGCCGACGCGACAGTGGCAGCGGCAACAGGCACTGCAACCTATACTGGCAAAGGCCGCCTGTCCTTGCAAATGCCAACTGACCGCGAGTGGCGCAAACTCGATGCAACTTTGTCCGTGGACTTTGGCAAAAAAACAGTCGGTGGCTCGATGAAAGTCAGCGAAGCGGACGACCATACCAAAATGACAGCAGGCACGCTCATGATTCCAACGACCGCTATCTCCGGCAATGGATTTGACGCGACCAATGCCCAGCTCACGATCAACCAAACGACAAACACGGCCAATAATTCAACAACCCAATATGTGCTGAACACTGCCAACGTCAACGGCACCTTCTATGGTGTCAATGGTGGCGTTTTGGGAGGGACCATCACGGCCGATGGAACCGTTAATACGGTTGATGGAAATGGTAATACCACCAGCACCGATGTTGTGATCAACGGTGGTTATATCGCCGAAGATTGATCCGACAGGACTTTAAATCTGTTGACCAATCACGGCCATCGTATTGCACTTTGGCCGTGATATCGTTTAAAATTTCGTATTTTTAATTGGTTTCATTTATCAAAGGATTTTAGTTTGCAACGCTTCGCCACTCTCTCCGCATGCGCTTTTTCTTTACTCTCCGGCTGTGGGGGCGGAGGTGAAGAGGCCACGATGGTCACCCTCGTGCCCCATACACCTCAAACTGTCTCGGTGAACGCGCAAGACTCCGATACCGCCAGCAAACCCAATTGGGCGCAGGCCCTGCCCCTCCGCTTGTCCCAAACATCGTCGCGTGATGGCAGCTCTTTGGTCCGCTATCAAAACATTGCCAATATCGAGTATATCTACAACACGAGCACATCAACCTTCGATCACATTGATCTGAGCATCGACGGGCAAGTCGTGAGATTGACTGTGAATCCGGCGAATTCCAACGAATATAATGGCAGCCACAATGGCGTTCTCTATACGGTAGATATTTTACACTCTGCCAACACCGTTGATGCCCTTTCAAATTTGGAAGATGTCGCAAAGCTGCTGTTCCTCCCGACCTATGACGCCACAAATTCCACCAACACGAATAGCTTTGCCATAGTCGGTTTTGAAACCCCCACCGCGCGGGTTGCGGCGGCAACGGGAACGGCGACATACAATGGCACCGGCTGGCTGGGCTATTCGAGCGCGAGTGGCTTTACCTCTTCAGAGTTGGATGTCACCTTGAATGTGAATTTCCAAGATCCCTCCGGCAATCAAACCGTAGGCGGAACCATCGACGTGAGCGATCCGGCGAACCACGCCCTGTATGGCTATGCCACGCTCACGATTCCCACCACTCAGTTGACAGGAAATGGGTTCAGCGCGACCCCGGTTTTGACCTCCTCCAACGGCCTGTCCCTCACCGATGCCAGCATCAATGGCACATTTTACGGCGACTATTACGGAGCCCTCGGCGGCGTGATCCACGCTCAAGGCGATGACAGCGGCACCACCGTGGTGGTCAATGGGGGATATCTGGCCGTGAGGTGATGAAGAGTTTGTATTTAAATGGTATGTTTTTTGAAAATTTTTTGAACTTAGAAATTCTAAAAATAACCCAAAAACTATTACTTGCACTTCCAGCAGCACTTTCTCTCGCAGCTTGCGGCGGCGGCGGTGACGAAGCCACAACCGCACCCGCACAGGCGCAATATTCCTTGACCACCAGCTCGCCAAACTGGACAACCACATTTCCCGCGAATCTCTCCGTCTACGCGGAGCAGGACGGAACAAAAGTTACCTCCAGCAAAAAAATCACGAATGTGGAATTCAAACAATGGAATGCCGCGCGTGGGGGGCATGACCAAATTGACATCCAAATCGACGGCGAAATCATCACACTGATCTGGGATGCCAATAACGGGGATCATCGCGGAACGCATGATGGCAGAACTTATGTGAACTTCGGATTCGCCATTAACGATGGCCATCCTAACGCACCTGAGACCGTGGTGGACCTGTCTTATATTGTCGCTGTAAATAGCACCAATACAGCGATTATTGACGACATAGCCGCTGGCGTTGTCGGCTTTGAAACACCCGACGCCGTGGTCGCTGCCGCAACAGGTACAGCAAAGTATAGTGGGACGGGCTCAATATATTATTTAACTCCAAACGCTTGGGAAATTTCAGAAACTCAAGCAAATTTTACCGTCGATTTTAACACCTCAACAATTTCAGGGGCAATAAGCGTCGATGACCCGTATATTTTAGCTTCGCAACAGCCAGCGGGCACCTATAGCTTCGCGACGATTTCCGTTCCGCAAACAGCATTGACCGGCAATGGGTTTTCGGCGCAACCAACCGTGACGGTCCATAACCCCGGCACAAACACCTTTACCTTCAGCAATGAGACCATCAACGGGACATTCTACGGGGATAGTAGCGATGTGCTCGCCGGCACTCTGAGCGCGGATTACTCGGTAAACGGTACGGCCGGCGTGGCCGTCGGAAACTATTGGGCGCGCTAATATCTCAGTATCCCGGCGGTCATCCCGCTGGGATCGATATTATCTTGTCACAGGCATGAGCATTCGGCATCCTGCGCTCAAAAGGAGTTCAGGATGCCGTTTCATTTTTCAGATGCTGAATATGCCGCAAGGCTGTCCAAAGCCGCCGCAGCGCTTCAGGCGCGGGATCTAGAGGCGCTATTGCTCTTCGCGCCCGAAAGCCACTATTGGATTTGCGGCTATGACACTTTTGGCTTTGCCATGTTCCAATGCCTCATTTTAGGGGCAGATGGGCGGCTGAATCTGCTCACCCGAGCGCCAGATCTGCGCCAAGCGCAGCAGACCTCAACCCTCAGCGATGCGCAGATCCATATTTGGAAAGATATCGAAGGCGTATCTCCGGCCAACACTCTGGCGGATTTGGTCAAATCCTTGGGCTATAGCGGTAAAATCGCCATGGAGACCGAGACCCCCGGGCTGACCTTCGCCAACGGGCAATCCGTCATCGCAGCTTTTGACCAGAGTTTGCACCGCGGCGATGGGATCATTTCGGATCTGCGCCAAGATAAATCACCCGCGGAGCTCGACATGCACCGCCGCGCCGCGGCCCTCTCTGACGATGCTTTAGATGCCGCATTGGCCAGCACCCGCGCCGGCGCCTTTGAGGGAGATATTTTGGCCGATATGCAAGGCGCAGTCTTCCGCGGCGGCGGCGATTATGCGGGGAATGAATTCATCATTGGCTCGGCTGAGCGCGCATTGCTGTGCCGCTATGCCTCCGGCCGCCGGCATCTTGACGCACAAGACCAGCTGACGCTTGAATGGTCGGGGGCCTATGCCCGCTATCACGCGGCGATGATGCAGACTTTGGTGATTGGCAAAGCCAACACGGCTCAACGCCACATGCACAGCGTTGCCCGAGACGCCCTCGAGGCCTGCGAGGCGGCCATAAAACCCGGCCGCCCCATGGGGGAGGTGTTCGCGGCCCATGCCCAAGTCTTTGACAAAGCCGGTCTGGGGCATGCGCGCCTCAATGCCTGCGGCTATGCGATGGGGGCGATTTACAATCCGATTTGGGTCGATTTCCCTATGTTCTATGAGGATAACCCAACAGTGATGCGCGAAAGCCAAGTGTTCTTTTTGCATATGATCTTAATGGACAGTGAGGCGGGTCTGGCCATGTGTCTTGGCCATTCGGTCGAGGTGACCGCTCATGGCGCCAAACGCCTGTCACGCCACGCGCCTGATTTATTTGAGCTATAATCAACGGCCTTAGAGGAATGGCTAAAACATCCCTCAAATGCGAAGAATAAGCCCGCGACACTTTAAGAAGAAATTAGCTTTTTCTGCCGTCTTTGGCGGCAAACACGAAAGAGCGAATTATGAAACAAGCCCTGTGCTGGGTGTTGCTATGTGTATCCCTCTGCGCCTGCGGGGGTGGAGGCGGAGGTGCCGGGACGACGCCGACGACCCCCACAACGCCGACAACGCCCACGACACCCACAACCCCGCCCGTCGCAATCGGGCGCGCGGCGCTGGCGGCGTCTGGCTATGCCGGCGCAGGCGCTCAGGTCCGCTTTGGTGAAACCTACGAGCTGGCCAATGATCAATCCCTGCGTGGCACGCCCTCCAACAGCGGCATGTCCTATGCACTGGTCTCCACCCCCCCATGCAGATCAAAATTTCACCAGCGCCACCATGCTCACATTGAACAGCCAAGGCCAGCAATACAGCCTGTTCGACGCCGATCGGGATTCTGTCTTTGAACCAGTCTCCGGCGGGCACCCAAAGGTATTGGCCGTCATTGTGGAAAAAGAAGCCGCTTTGGTCATGGCCATTGAGCTCACCGGCGCCAGGCAAGTGGACACAACCTACAGCGCCATCGGCCCCAATACCGACCCCACGGCAATGCCGGCCTCGGGCAATGCTCTTTATACAGGTCCAGCCAATGCCGCCCTGCAACGCTCGGCCACGCCTTCAACCCAGATCAGCGAATTTTCCGGCACTGGAAAATTCACTGTAGATTTCACCGCAAACACCGTCTCCGGATCCATGGTCTACACCCAATCCAGCGACACGCAATTCACCCAAGGATCGGCTATTTTGACCGTCACCTTGCCCAGCACCTCGCTCACCGGAAATACCTTTGAGACCACCACTGGCACCGCACACTTCAACCAGACACCCAGCCACGGCACGCACTTCGGCCCGGTGCGCATTGAAGGTGATTTCTTTGGCCATACCGGCACCACCCTGGCGGGCACCTTCGATGGGCAGGGCGCGGACAGCGGCGGCAACGCCGCCTATCTGCACGGCGGATTTGTTGCCGAAAAATAAGCGCGCCGCGCCGCCTTAGGACCAATCTTCAAGACCTTTGCGGCCCGCCGCGGTCAGAGCATAGACCCCAGTCTCCACCTTCTCAAACCACCCGTAGACATTGTTGCGCATCAAGCGCGTGGCAGAGGGCACACCGGTGGCCTTGGCGATGATCGCCCCTTTTTCCGGCCCGCTATGCGCCAGATAGGTCGCGCATTTCAGCGCATCTTGCCGATATCCCGTCACCAGCCCATGCCGCGTCGCCCCTCCTTCGTTCGGATCCCCCTCCAGCCGGTCAAACGCTTTGAGGATGCCCTTGGCTTTGCGACCATTCTTGCGCGGGGTATAGGGGCCCGGTGCGCAGTGCTGTTCCACGAACAAATCGCGCGACCTCAGAGTCAAGAGCCCAAGGCCCAGCCGCCGGCAGAGCGTGACATTGGCTTTCAATCGCTTCATCCCGGCCTTGCCCTCGGGCCGCAGCACAGCAATATAGACATCATCCACAAGCTTTAAACGCTCCAAAGCCTGGTGAAACACAGTGAGCGAAAAAGCCAGTTTCAACTCAATGATCACAGCCGGTTCAGTGCCGCGACGCGCCATGACATCCGCCACACCGACCTCCCCCTTGACCTCATAGCCCTGGGCTTCAAAATGCGCCTTTATGGGCGCGTATAGCTCACTTTCCCTCATAATACCTTCATGTAGCAAATGCGCGGAAAGGTCCAACCTTAGCCGGGTGACAATCACGATTTCGCCACCTATAAGGGCGCAAATTCAACACCCGCCTGAGGATTATATTATGATCAAAGTTTTTGGCCACAAAGCCCCCGACACAGACAGCACCGGAAGCGCCATCATTTGGGCCTGGTATCTCAACGAGATGACAGGCCAAGCCGCCCAGGCGGTTCTGCTTGGCGCGCCCAATACAGAGGCCGCTTTCGTCACGCAGCGTTGGGGCTTTGAGACGCCCGACATCATCGCGGATGTGGAGGATGGCGCGCCGGTGGTTATTGTGGACACCAATAATCCCGCCGAATTGCCCAGCAATATCAACCAAGCCGATATTTTGGCCATCATAGACCATCACAAGCTTGTCGGCGGGCTTGAAACCAAAGGGCCAATTTCAATGACCGTCCGCCCCTTGGCCTGCACTGCGACCATCATGCATGATCTTATGGGCGATGATGCAGCGCAGATGCCGGAGGCCATCAAGGGCGTTATGCTGTCATGTATTTTGTCTGACACTTTGGCATTTCGCAGCCCCACCACCACGCCGCAGGACAAAGCCCTGGCCGAACGTCTGGCCGCGGATCTGAACCTCTCCATTGCCGATTATGCCGCTGAGATGTTTGCCGCGAAATCTGATGTCTCTGCCTTCTCCGATGCGGAGCTTTTGCGCATGGACAGCAAGGAATATGCCGTCAGTGGCACGAAATTCCGCGTCTCTGTTCTGGAAACCACCTCCCCCAAAATGGTCTTGGACCGCAAGGCCAGCCTCATGGCGACCATGCCATCTGTGGCACAGGAAGATGCGGTGGATCACGTATTGCTCTTTGTGGTCGACATCTTGAATGAGGAAGCCACACTGTTGATCCCCAATGCCATCACGCAAACCGTGGCAGAAAAATCATTTGGGGCCACCGTCACGGGCGATACCGTGGTCTTGCCCGGGGTCATGAGCCGCAAAAAGCAAATCATTCCCAACCTGAAACTTTAACGGAACGAAAGCCTCTCATGACACGCATTATCACCTCCCTTTCGGAGATTTCCGAGTCCTATGATGCCTTATTTTGTGACCTCTGGGGCTGCGTTCATGATGGGTTGGCGCCATTCGCGGAGGCGGTGGCCGCGCTGCAGGCCTTCCGCGCCGGGGGCGGCACGGTGATGTTGGTGACCAACGCCCCACGGCCCCATGCGCCGGTGCGCCGGCAATTGGACCGGCTCGGCGTTCCCAGCGATGCCTATGACGGGATCGCAACCTCCGGTGACAGCGCCCGCGCGGCGATGTTGCGCGGCGCGGTGGGCGAGAAGGTGTATTTTGTCGGCCAGCAGCATGATCAGGATTTTTTCGCCCCGCTGGAGCTGATTGAAACCCCCGTGACGATATCGCAGGTGCCCTTAGAGCAGGCTGAGGGGATCGTCTGCTGCGGACCTTTTGACCCGCTGGCCGATCCCGAAGCGATGCGGGCGGAATTTTTGCAGGCCAAGACCCGCGGCCTAAAATTACTCTGCGCCAACCCCGATATCGTGGTGGACCGGGGTGAGACCCGCGAATGGTGCGCCGGAGCTTTGGCAAAACTCTATACTGAGATGGGCGGCGAGAGCCTGTATTTCGGCAAACCGCATCCCCCCATCTATGATTTGGCGCGCAGGCGTCTCGAGGCTTTGGGCAAGGACATTCCAGACAGCCGCATCCTCTGCGTCGGTGATGGAATTTTGACCGACATTGATGGGGCAATCGGCGAAGATCTTGATTCGCTCTTTATCACCGGTGGCTTGGCCGCCTCCGAAACCCAGACCATAGAACACCCTGATCCCGCGGCTTTGGTGGCATATTTGACCAAGGAAATGCGACAACCGACCTATTGCATCGGAAAATTACGCTAGCGCCCTCTTGATTTATCCCTCCTTAAGGTAATAATATTACTCAGGCGACATCACGACGTTGCGATTATTACCTTGAGGTGCGAGATGCTCGACAATATGCCCCGCGGCACAATTTGTATTGAAGATATTGAAATCGGCATGACCCGACATCTGCGCAAAGTTGTGACAGATCGGGATATTGAGTTGTTTGCCGAAGTCTCCACCGATCACAACCCGGTGCACCTTGACGATGACTATGCCAATGACACGATTTTTGAGGGCCGAATTGCCCATGGTATGTTAACCGCCGGCTTGATCTCCGCCGTGATTGGCGAGCAGCTGCCCGGCCATGGCACCGTCTATCTGGGACAATCGCTGAAGTTCCTGGCACCTGTGCGCCCGGGCGATCTGGTCACAGCTCAGGTGGAAGTGATCGACATCGATCTTGGTCGCCGCCGCGTCAAACTTGACACCCATTGCTCCATTGATGGCAAAAAAGTGTTGGCAGGCGAGGCGACCGTCTTAGCCCCATCCCGAAAATTCGACTAAAACGCCACCGTTTGACCCGCTACAGCTTGCTCTGCTCAGCCTCGCGCGTTAGGGGGAAATCATGAGGCGTTTTCAAACCCATCTTCTAGATCCCGATGCCCGTGGCGCGGCAGTGGCCATTGGCAATTTTGATGGTGTCCACTTGGGCCATCAAGCGGTGATCGATGTGGCCCGTGCGGCCGCAGATCGCAGCGGTGCGCCCTTGGGCATTCTCACCTTTGAGCCGCACCCCCGCAGTTTTTTTGCCCAAAAAAATGGGATCGACTTACCTCCTTTTCGCTTGATGAATGCGGAGGCCCGCGCGCATCGGCTGGAAAAGCTCGGGGTTGAGCTCCTCCTGGAGCTTCCCTTCGATCAAGCGCTTTGTGACCTCAGTGACTGGGACTTCTGCAAAGAGATTTTAAGCGACGGCTTCGGTCTCACACATGTGGTGGTTGGCGCGGATTTCCGCTTTGGCAAAGGCCGATCGGGAACGGCGCAAACCCTCATAGAACATGGGCAACGCCTTGGTTTTGAGGTGACAATTGCCGATTTGAAAAATCACGAAGCAGAAATTATCAGCTCAACCAATATTCGCAAAGCTCTTGCAGCGGCCGATCCCCAGCGCGCCGCCGCCATGTTGGGCCACTGGCACCGGCTCGAAGGCGCGGTTGAACATGGCGAGAAGCGCGGACGTGAACTGGGCTACCCCACCGCCAATATGTCCATTGAGGGGCTGCAACCGCCGGCCTTTGGGGTCTATGCGGTCTTGATAGATGTGCTCACCGGCCCGCACAAAGGCAGCTTTCATGGTGCCGCTTCGATTGGCGTGCGACCTATGTTTGGGGAAAACCGTCCCAATTGTGAAACATTTATTTTTGATTTCAAAGGGGATCTTTACGGAGAAACATTGTCAGTCGGTTTGGTCGCCTATTTGCGCAATGAACAAACCTTCGATGGGCTTGAGGCATTGATTGCGCAGATGGATGCGGATTGCAGCCAAGCCCGCCGCATCTTGAGCCAGCTATGAGCGGCACCGCAAAGCCAAAGCCCATGCGCCCAAAATTTTGGGAGACTGTGCCGCTGTCCAAGATGAGCGAAGCGGAATGGGAAGCGCTTTGTGACGGCTGTGGGCGCTGTTGTCTCAACAAGCTCGAAGATCCTGACACCGGGCATGTTGCACTCACCCGCATTGCCTGCCGTCTGCTGGACAATGAGACCTGCCGATGCTCTCAATATGCGATCCGGCAGAACTTCGTGCCGGACTGCATCCGCATGACCGCTGAAACCATTGAACAACATGCCTATTGGCTTCCAAATACTTGCGCCTATAAACGGCTGTATGAGGGCAAAGAAATTCCGGACTGGCACCCGCTGCGCAGCGGGACAGCCCAATCGGTGCATGATGCGGGCATCTCTGTGCAGGGCTGGACAATACCGGAATTTGAAGTGCCCGAAGAGGAATGGGAAGATCACATAATTGAGGATTAAGCGATGAATTTTGCGTCTGATAACACTGGCCCCGTGCACCCAAATGTGATGGCAGCGCTCAATGCAGCAAATACGGGCTATGCCCTGCCCTACGGTGCGGATGCTGCCACCGCCCAGGCGGTGCAGGATATCCGGGATGTGTTCGAAGCCCCAGAAGCCGCGGTCTATCTGGTCTCGCTTGGAACGGCGGCAAATTCCTTGATCCTTGCAACCCTGTCTCAACCCTGGGAGACGGTGTTTTGCCATACGGTCGCGCATATCCATGAGGATGAATGCAATGCGCCTGAATTTTATTCCGGCGGGACCAAGCTCACCCTGGTGCCAGGCGATGACGCGAAAATGACCGCGCAAAGCCTGCGCAAATCAATTTTGGCCGAAGAGACCCGCGGCGTGCATGGGCCGCAACGCGGCCCGGTCTCCCTCACCCAAGCCACGGAACGCGGTACGATCTATAGCCTGGCTGAAATTCAAGACATCTCTGCCACCGCTAAGGACTTTGGCCTGCCGCTCCATATGGACGGGGCGCGATTCGCCAATGCCTTGCAAACCCTTGGATGCAGCGCCGCAGAAATGACGTGGAAATCGGGCGTCGATGCGGTCACCTTTGGTGGGACAAAAAATGGTCTTATGGCGGTGGAGGCGGTTGTCTTCTTTGATCCAAAACACGCTTGGGAATTCGAGCTGCGGCGCAAACGCGGCGCACATTTATTTTCAAAGCACCGCTTTCTGGCCGCGCAAATGCAAGCCTATTTGGCCGGGGATCTTTGGCTGGACATGGCGGAAAAATCTAATGCCGCCTGCGCAAGACTGGCGCAGGGGCTCAAGCAAACACCGGGCGTTGTTCTCGATTTTGAGCCACAGGCCAATATCATCTTCGCGCAATGGTCGCGCGCGGCGCATCAACGGCTGCATGCCGCGGGCGCCCAATATTACGTCATGGCAGGTGATCACACCACCGGACCGGCCGATGAGCTTTTGCCGGCCCGTTTGGTGACAGATTGGTCCGCAAGCCCGGATGATGTTGACCGTTTCCTAGAGATCTTACGCGGATAAAACGCGCGGGACCGGGCGCCGCCCCTGCCGCCCGGTCACCATTTTTTGAGTGCTCAGAGCGCGCCTGACAGCACCAGATCCAGATCTTCCAGACGATCTTGCCCCCAAAAGCGCTGATCTTTGTCTGTAATATAGAACGGCGCACCAAAGACGCCGGCGGCAACCGCATCCTCGGTATTTTTGGCATATTGCTCCGCAGAGCCGATCATATCTTTGTCGGCAAGGCTTGGATCAAAACCGGCCGCTTTGAGACACTCCGCGATGACCTCCGGTTGGGAAATATCTTTCTCTTCGGCCCAAACCGCGCGCGTGAAGCCATGCACCAAGGCGCCCAAATCCCCATCGCCATAGGTCGATGCGGCGATAATCGCATAGGAGGAGGGCGCCATATTCACTGGAAAGAAGGCCGGTTGCAGATTGAGCGGCAGTTTGCGCTTTTTGGCCTGCCGCGGCAGCTCTTGCGCACGCATTTCAATACGGCTGATGTGGCGGTCTTTCGGCGGCACGCCGCCCGTGCGGCCAAAGACGGTCATCAAATCCATGGGCTTGTAGGCGATCGTTGCCCCATGTTTTTGCGCGATCTGTTCAAGTCCGGTGCCCGCCAAGTAGGTAAAGGGAGAAATTGTTGCGAAAAAATAGTCAATATGTGCCATGAGCGTCACCTTTTTGTGTATCAAACCTGTGACGAGCAGTAACCGCATGGTAAGCCATGTCAACAATATGCGACTCAGGCTCGCGGGTATCGTAGAGGGTAAATACGAATGGCTTCTGTTCATGGTCCAAAACTAATCGCCGGGAACTCCAACCTAAAGCTGGCCCGGTCGGTGGCGCGGCGCATGTCTTTGCATCGGGGCATGAATGTGAGTCTTGTGGATGCGCGGGTTGAACGCTTCAACGATGGTGAAATTTTCGTCGAGGTTTATGAGAACGTCCGAGACGAGGATATGTTTATCATCCAACCCACGTCACGCCCCGCCAATGACGCGCTGATGGAGCTGCTGATTATCGCCGATGCTCTCAAACGCTCCTCCGCCAGCCGTATCACCGCTGTGATCCCTTATTTCGGCTATGCGCGTCAAGACCGTCGCAGCAAGGCCCGCACGCCGATCACCGCCAAATTGGTGGCCAATATGCTGGAAGAAGCAGGCATTGAGCGGGTTCTGACCCTCGATCTTCATGCCACGCAAATTCAAGGATTTTTTGATATTCCGGTCGACAATCTATATGCCTCGCCCGTTTTTGCCTTGGACGTCAAACATCATTTCAAAGACCAAATGGACAACCTCATGGTGGTCTCCCCCGATGTGGGTGGCGTGGCCCGTGCAAGAGATTTGGCCCAACGCATCGATGCGCCCCTGTCGATTGTCGACAAGCGCCGAGAGAAAGCCGGTGAAGTGGCAGAGATGACGGTGATTGGCAATGTCGAAGGCCGCACCTGTTTAATTGTGGATGATATCGTTGATACCGCGGGCACGCTGTGCAAGGCGGCAGATGTCTTGATGGAGAATGGCGCGAAAGAAGTGCATTCCTACATCACCCATGGGGTTCTATCTGGTCCTGCGGTGGAACGCATTACCAAATCAGTGATGAAAAACCTTGTTATTACCGACACAATTGAGGCCACCCAAGCGGTTGCGAATGCGCCCAATATCCGAATCGTTCAAACTGCCCCGATGTTTGCGCAGGCCATTTTGAACACTTGGAGCGGCACCTCTGTCTCCTCGCTTTTCTCAACCGAAGCCCTGTCGGCAATTTATGAGGGCATTTACGATTGCGGCTAACTCGGGCGCATTGATTAGTAGAGATCCCATTGCTCGGGATCTGCCACCTCCCCAATCGCCAGCCAGCTGGCACTCACTCGGGCAACGCGTGTGTCAGACCAGGTGCCGAACACAAGATCAAAACCTGTCTGGGTCACATTTTCCGCCCGAATTTCCACGCGGGCGTTGCTGTCGCTGCCAATGTCCCACATGGTAAGGCTCACCTGGACGCTCGGTTGGGCAGCATAGGCCTCAGAAAATTCAACCGCCCGCGAAACCTTGCGAGGACCGGAACCGGCCCACATTTCTCCATCGTCTTGAAAGTCCGAAAACAATTCAAGCGTACCTTGATCCACCCCAATGGTATGTGATGACATGCGCTTCATGCGGCAAAAGCTAAGTTTCTTAAATTAATTTACAATAAACGAAAAGGGCCCACAGGGGGCCCATTTTCAATAGTATCAGACCGCTTAAGCGGCGCTCAGGCCCAAAGCGGCCGCCAGGGCCGCCACATCAGACTGCACCTTGCGGGCGGCCTCTTGTGCCTCCTCACTGGCTTTTTCAACAGCCTCAGCAGCGCCAGCAATGATGCCATCCATATCTTCTTGGGTGACATCCGCTTTGGCCATCGCACGCTCGGCGATCACGGTCACGCCCTGCGCTGTGACCTCAGCAAAACCGCCTGTGACAACATATTCGCTGACACCTTCGGGAGCGCTGACGGACAGAACGCCGGGTCGTAACGTGGTTAAAACAGGCTCATGGTTCGCCATGGCTGTCATATCCCCTTCCGACCCCGGAATTTGGACCGCAGTCGCCTCGAAAGAAGCGAGGCTTCTTTCAGGGCTGACCAGATCAAATTTCAATGTATCTGCCATTAGGCTGCATCCGCTGCCATGCGTTCGGCTTTCGCGATGACTTCATCGATATCACCGACCATGTAGAATGCACCCTCTGGCAGGTGATCATAGTCACCGGCCACAACCGCTTTGAAAGATGCGATTGTTTTTTCCAAAGGCACCTGAACACCATCGGAACCGGTGAACACCTTTGCCACGTCAAATGGTTGTGACAAGAAGCGCTCCAGTTTCCGTGCACGGGCAACGGCCACTTTATCGTCTTCAGACAGCTCATCCATGCCCAAAATTGCAATGATGTCCTGCAAAGACTTGTAACGCTGTAGAACCTTCTGGACATCCGTTGCCACTTTGTAGTGCTCATCGCCAATGATCAGAGGATCCAGCAAACGAGAGGTGGAGCCAAGCGGATCCACCGCAGGGTAGATGCCCTTTTCAGAGATTGAACGATCCAAAACAGTGGTCGCATCCAAATGCGCAAATGAGGTGGCCGGCGCAGGGTCGGTCAAGTCATCGGCTGGAACGTAAACCGCTTGAACAGATGTGATCGAACCTGATTTGGTCGATGTGATCCGCTCTTGCATCGCGCCCATATCGGTTGCCAAAGTTGGCTGATAGCCCACCGCCGAGGGAATACGGCCCAAAAGCGCAGACACCTCAGAGCCAGCTTGTGTGAAGCGGAAGATATTGTCCACAAAGAACAAAACATCAGAACCGGTCTCATCACGGAATTGCTCAGCCAGGGTCAAACCGGTCAATGCGATCCGCATACGTGCCCCTGGAGGCTCGTTCATCTGGCCGTAAACCAGAGCAATTTTTGACTCTTCAAGGTTGTCTGGAACGATAACACCGCCCTCGATCATCTCATGGTACAAATCGTTGCCTTCACGAGTCCGCTCACCCACACCGGCGAAAACGGACACACCAGAGTGCACCTTCGCGATATTGTTGATCAATTCCATGATCAAAACGGTTTTGCCAACGCCGGCACCGCCGAACAGACCAATTTTACCACCTTTGGTATAGGGGGCGAGAAGGTCGATCACTTTGATGCCTGTTTCCAAGATCACAGATTCCGTGGCCTGCTCAGAAAATTCTGGAGCGTCCTGGTGGATGCTGCGTTTTTCTGTCTTGCCGAGAGGTTTGCCTTCATCCACGGGCTCACCGACCACGTTCAAGATCCGGCCCAAAGTGGCACGGCCCACGGGAACAGTGATTGGACCGGCGGTGTCGGTCACCTCTTGTCCGCGCACCAAACCTTCGGTCGCGTCCATAGCGATGGCACGAACTGTACCCTCGCCCAAGTGCTGGGCAACTTCGAGCACCAACGTCTTGCCGCCATTGTCTGTTGTCAAAGCGTTCAAAATTTGCGGCAGTTCGCCATCAAATTGAACGTCAACAACGGCGCCGATCACTTGAGTGATTTTGCCTTTTGCATTTGCCATGTTGTTTCTCCGGGTTTTAGAGCGCTTCAGCGCCCGAAATAATTTCAATTAGCTCGTTGGTGATCTTCGCTTGACGTGACCGGTTGTATTGGATGGTCAATTTGTCGATCATTTCACCAGCGTTGCGTGTGGCATTGTCCATAGCTGACATGCGTGCCCCCTGTTCGGAAGCTGCATTTTCCAGCAAAGCCGTGAAGATCTGCGTCGCAACCGAGCGCGGCAGCAAATCGGCAAGAATGCCTTCTTCGCTTGGCTCATAGTCGTAAACTGTGCCTTCATCACTCGCCGCTTCAAACTTAGCAGGGATCACCTGCAGCTCGGTCGGGATTTGATTTACGACACTGCCAAATTCCGAATAGAATATTTTGGCCACATCGAATTCACCGGCATCAAACCGGTGCAGCACATTTTGCGCAATTGCAAAGGCATTGTCATAGCCCACGCGCTTCACGTCTGACAAATCCACATGATCCACCAGCACAGCACCGAATTCACGCTTCAGCGATTCACGGCCCTTTTTGCCAACGGTCAAAATTTTGACGGTTTTGCCTTCGGCCAGCAGCTGTTTTGCAGCTATGCGTACCAGTTTGACAATATTTGAGTTAAAGCCACCGCACAAACCCCGCTCGGCTGTCATAACGACGAGCAAGTGGGTTTGATCAGATCCGGTGCCTGTCAACAGTTTTGGTCCCCCTTCGGAGGCGCCAACGGAAGCGGCCAAACCAGCCATCACCGCATTGAAACGCTCCGCATAGGGGCGGCCAGCCTGCGCCGCATCTTGTGCGCGGCGCAGTTTGGCAGAGGCGACCATTTGCATCGCCTTTGTGATCTTACGGG